>Ga0065711_1026377_pt1 | contig 74934 bp, 32 predicted proteins | sample Hoacrofraction12_FD_59098 | JGI IMG/M metagenome (GOLD analysis project Ga0065711, IMG submission 59098) | Hoatzin crop microbial communities from Cojedes, Venezuela - Epithelial fraction 12 v2 (version 2) | ecosystem: Host-associated > Birds > Digestive system > Esophagus > Crop | place... | reverse complement strand
TCGGCAGGGGTCTTCAGATTATCCTGCAGCCTCCTTATCTCTGTAGTTTGCATACCTGTTCTCCCAAGGCCCAGGCGCCTAAAGGGATTATTCAGGAGTCCCTTGTCTTGCAACCGTCGGAATTATTCACGAAGAACCAAGACTTGTTTCTGACAACCTGAAGTGATAACATCCCCTACATGTTACATTTGTTACATTTACAGTTATCACACCTCTCACAAATTTTGGGGTGCTTGACTTAAGATCCTCCAGTATGACTTGCAAAATGATGTATTACTTGTAGCTACAGCAGACATTTTGGAAAGCAAGAAATACCATAATAATCTGAAGTCTCTGAAGAACCTGTAGCTAAAGTTTATTTTCTTTTTTTTTCCTGCCATCATTTATAAATTGAAATACCTCATTTCATGGATTGATAGGGAAGATGGATGAGTGTTTGTGAAGATGTTTGACACCACAGAGATGAGTGCTGTAGAAATGTCCTTGAGGCAGTTAGTAATTCTTTTGTGAGCACGTAATGACTAGAATGTAGATGTGAGGCTGCAGTATGAGTAGTAAAGAGGCAAAAGCAAAGTAAGGAAGCTGCTTATTAATATGAGACCCATCATATTAAGTTTTGTAAGGCAGGGATTTAGGAGAGGAGAGAGGTAAAGATTCATAATTTATAAAACAGTGCCCAATGTAGCATTGCTTATGTAAATAACTCGAACATTTTCCTGGATCCAGAGAGGTTGCTTTCCAGTCTCAAGCTTTCTAACATATTTCTTTGTGTATAGTGCTTATAGTATGCATCAAATTAACAGGTTTGACTTGCTTGGCATAGTGGAATCCCACTCTGAGGATGCTTGGGTCATTGAGTCTTTTTTGATACGTTTAATAATTGTGGTTATTATACTTGGTATAGTTGGCCAAGTGACATGGCTCTAGTGGACTTTGTTTTCTAGTGGTTTAGGTTTGAAAGTCACTTAGATGCTATTGCAATTTTTGTCTGCAAAGCTACATAAGGTTTCTAACCTTTTGATTTTAAACATACTCATTCTTTTGTGTATATTAAAGTTTTTTGCTAGTAAAATTATAATCACAATCATATTAACTAATTAAATATTTTAATTCTTACTTTCTGGACAGACCTCTTTAAATGCACTGTTTTTCCAGGAACCAGGAAAATAAAAAGTACATGACATAAGTAACTTTTTTTTGCAGTTGTGAAACGTTTTCATAGTGTCAGTGGGGTCAGTCATGTTTGTTTTGATGAGTAGGAGAGATTATATATCATGGCTGTTCTTTTTACTCTGTAAAAACGTTCATTGTTGTGAAAGAGACTTAGGGAGCTGGGTACATTTTCTAACTCTGCTCGTGGCCAGTTGGGTGAGCTTGGTATACTGTAACTCCACATCATCTGTCAAATGAGGATGATTATACAGTTTTTTGTTTGTGTAGGGTTTTTTCCCTAGTCAGTTTATTTTTTTTGGCTTGTTTGTTTTCACAGAATTTGACCTCTACAGCTGAAAAACTTGATAAAAAGGCTCCATACCTTAGCCATTTGGATAGGGAAAAATTTCCAAAACAGGAATGGTGCTTGTCTGAATATGGAAGAACCGAGTTCTCATTCTGGGCTGCATACTGTACAAGAAGGCACAAAATAAAAGTGATGTAAATAAAGAACAAAGGATAGAAAAAGCTCAGAAGCCTAAATGTACACTTATGCATGAAATTTATAGCTGCATTTTTATTCAGATACTAGAGAAGGGTGAGAATACATAAAAGTTCAGAGAGTTGTAAGATGGAGGTTGGCAAATTACGATGTGTGAAATACGGCAGAATGATAACAGCAACCTTGCTCCTGATTCTTTCTTTTGTCTTAGTATGTTATTTCCTTTCATTTGCTTTAGAATTCTTGTTTCTGTATTGTCAATAAAGGTGTCTTCAGAGTGGACTCAGTCAGAGTGTCTGCCATGCCCTGTTCACAGAGGTTGCCAAAGACCATGCTTCTCCATGAAAGAGTTGAGCTCTATTTTGAGCTTAATGTGATGCTCTTCAGGTTCTTTGTGTGCTCAGAAAAAATACCCGAAGTTGAACCTGTGGCATTCTTGTTAAAATTCTTGATGTAGATGTTCTCTTATATGCATATAATGAGATCACTAACAGAAAATGTGGTAAGGACTCAGTTCTGACTTTTGCTTATGTTATGCTATCATATGCTGGATAGTTGTACAACTTGGGTTTTTAAAAGTGTGCTATAATTCATGTACCAGAGGTGAGGTTTAGGTTTAACATAATTTTATGAGTTGGGTTTTAGTGACAAGATGTGAGTCTTGTTAGTCTTGGCATTTAAGTCTGCATTAATACTAAATTATTATGTATCTTGATTTCCTTCTGGATGATATTAACCCTCCTTTTCAGTAAATGTAACTTTATGATGTAATGTAGTAACACTTGCAGCCTCGTAAGCTGGTATGCAGAGATTTTAAAAGAACCTGCTGTCTCCCCTAAACCCATTCAGTCTAAGTGTAAGAAGCAGGTCAGCAACAAGTGCAAAAAGATGGTGGTTACTTGACATAAAGCCACAGAAAAGTTCGTAACAGGACTAGGGACTAAATCCGGTTCTGTCACAGTTATACATACCTGCATTAAGATGACCACTCTTACTGCCTGTGGTTTTCAGACAAGTTCATCATATTTTTAGTATAGCTTTAATTTGCCTCTTACGAAAATGGCATTACTAATTTGGACTTCAGAAGTCATGCAAAAAGATACACTGAGGAGGAATAAATAATGTAACATGCTGTGTTTAAACTTCATAGAGGAAAAGTACTTCAAAAGGCTAGGAAGAAGGTGTATAATATTTGTATGTTTTTGTTAATTTCTGGAAAAAGCGAAAATCTGTTATTTGTAATTGTTGGAAGCTAAAATAAAGCTAGTGACAAAGCTTTCTAATGCCGGTTGATCATGTTGACAAAGTAGCTAACATTTCTAAATAGTTTCAGATAAGTCCTCAAATCTTTAATGGTGTTGCATGATAATTAATAATCATAATGCAAGTTGTTCTTATTTTTACTTATTGAAAATTTTTTACTTAAATTAGAATGGCAAATCAGAGTGTAGTGGAGACCTACAGAACAAGAATTGTGTTTTCTGTGGGTTTTGTAATTTGTCTGACCTTTCCAAGAAATGAGGTCTTAGGTGTGCTATGTAATCGGTTAGAAGCGTATCAGTCAAATAGATGATCCTAGCCTGCATGCATCATTACTCATTCATCTACTACATCCTCAGCTGTGATGAAATAAGGTCTCAGAAATCTTTGAGACTGTAAATTGGACGTCTTTTCAATGAGTCTTGTTATCTTTTGAAAGAGGGAGAAAATCGCTAATGGACAGAATGGGCTGGTTTCAAATGAATTATCAGAAGCAGATGGTTGATTATTTTTTTTTTTTCTTCTTCACCTCACATATGAAAAGATATACACAGAATGTATACACCCAACCCCCCAAAAAAGTTACAGGAGATCTTACAGGAAAAACCCTTTGATTAAAAAGCACCTGTGCTATACTGAACCACCGCAGATGGATTTTAAATAGGAACTACTTATAATTGCAAATACTAGTATGTAATAATACTTTAACTCCAGTTTAGATATTTGTTTAATATTACGGCTGGAAATATGTTGTTGTGGTTAGGGCTCCCACAGCTTTATCCCTTGCTATCAACGCTGGCTTGCTTTATTAGCACTTTCCACTAATGCCCCTTCTTAAGATTCTTCTTAAATTAATCTATTTCAAAGATAGTAATTGAAAATATTTTTCTGTGAATGTTGTTGAATTAATCTGTGTTTTTAACTTCTTCAGTGGGACCGGAGAATGTCCTGTAGAGAATCTGATGCTGTGAAGAATTTTGCTTTTTAAAGTATGAATTACTTAGCTATCCTTTGCCCAACTATGGAAAGGGCCATAAAAACTTCACTAGTCATCTTTAGATTCATTTATTCCTAAAAATGCTGGACTGGCTTAAAGCTTCTAAGGTTAGGGAGAGGTGCCTAGACACACTGGAAGACTTGAAATGCTCTAGTATCTTGGCATTTTCTAATACCTAAATGATTGCTATTGGCTTAGTGTAAAATGAATTGTTTCCCTTCAGGTGGACATCTGTCACACCTTACTGTTATTCTTCACATTTCTGTGTGTATGACCTCTACAGTAGCTGAGTGTAAATAATGTGACATTCAGCATATGCTATACAAAGCACTCAAAATACATTTCCAAAATGATTTTTTTTAGAACAGAACTGGATTTTTTTTTAAAGTTGTTTGAGAGAGTTTAATTTGATATTCACAGGTTTCTCTGTGTATTATAGTCTGATTTTGGGAATAAACTTCTTCCACAGGGATACTTTCTTTAACTGCATCCTGTATTAATTTTTTTTTCTTGAAAGTAAAGCTATATTCTTCAGCTTTAACCCAAGAGCAAAACATGCGTCGCATTTATGTTAGATTTTTGTCTTGCTATTAGTATACCTAAGTATATAGTATTACACTTTCACACAAAATGGATTTTGAGAAACAGAATTGTTATGCCTGGACTAGCAGTGGTCCATCTAATTTCATATCCTTTCTCTGACAGCTAGTGTTATTTCCATGTTCTCTGATGGAAGACCTAGCACAACCCTCATAACGGATGATCCTACAGTAGCATACCTTGGGGGAGTGTTTTCCTAACCCCCAGGTAGCTAGTGCTTGCCTTACCTGATGCTAGTGTAGCTAGCATCAGGTAGCTAGTGCTTGGCTTACCTTACATGTCACTTTATTGCCTATTTAGTGTGACTGGCTGTTGTTTCTGTAGACTGTCTAATACAGTCTCAAATCTGTTAAGTGTTTTTGCAGGATGGAAGGGAGAAAGACAACATAGGGTTTTCCTTCTTTTTTATGTATTGCAGTCAGTTCCACAAATACCACACATAGTGCAATAAAACATCATATTTGTTGCCTTTTGCATCAAGTAGATTTTTACCTTTATCTTGTGGCATGAGAAAGAACTGGAATTCTCATTCTTCAGAACTTTCTGTTCCTCTGGTTTGACCCCTGAATACTTGAGATTTTTAATCTTTTAAACTCTCATCAGAAAGCATTCCATACCTTTAATTTCCTTTCTTAGAGTGCTTACCATTTTTTCCTCTGTGTGTGCTTTGACAGGAAATGACCAGAAAATATTTTTCAATGCTTGATCAGTAATACTGTTAAGCACTATTGCAAAGTAGTGATGGATGTCGTGTTCCCTTTGAGGGGTCGTTTGTCCAGCCTAACAAAATATCTCTTTTTTTTTTTCTTTTAATTATTTATTTTTTCACAAATTTGTGTAACAAAACAGAAGAGTTGGAATGAATATAGAAATTTTTTCTAGGAAATATTTTTTTTTTTAAAAGTAACCTTGCTTACTTCCCCCCTTTTTGTCCACCTGTGTATTCCCTTTTGATACTAAACCTGGGATTATTCTTTTTTGAAGTTAATGGTTGAATATATTTACTATTATATGCTTAGTATTTGGGCATTGACTGAAATTGAAGAATTTATTTCCTTTTATGACTTCCTTTAAAATAAAACTTGATGTGGGAGGGGATGTAGTCTTGATGTAGTCTTAGGTACATAGTGTGAAAGTCTACCTGGCACAGCAGAAGATCGGTGAAAAGTTGTGTTAGCTTAGCGTGATCATATGAACAGCAGAAATTTTGCTAAAATACTGAACTCTGAGAACCCAGTTACAGTAAAAGAAAATAAAATACTGACATATTTATTTATTGCTTTTACACAGTTGCTACATCAGTGTCCTTTTACTGAACACTATAAAATGTGCAAATAAAATTTTGGTGAAATATGATAAAGCTGTTCCTATATAAATTATGTATAGTGCATATGTATCACAAGAACCTTTCATAGATCCTGGGAGTAGCACACTTGCCTAGTACCCCAGTGACTTGACCAGGCGAAACCGGCAAGGTCTCTACACAATGTGAGTTTCCTTGGAAAAAGAAAAATAAAAGCACTGCTGAGGGTTTAGCTAATTGTAACGTGCTTCTTCAGGGAACTGGATGACAAAAGCCACAGAGCATAATCAGTGGTATTACCTTGAATCTTGAATTTAGAAGGCTGACTCCTCACCTTGTTTATGCTAAGGCTCTAAAAGGTATGCAGACCTTTTCACGTAACCAATTCCAGTGTTGTGTGTTTAGTGTGAAGCATCAAGTTGAAGTGAGCAATGCCTCTCACAGTGGTGGAAAATAAGGATATAATGGTACAGAGAGCGCAATTGGTGTTTATTCTTACTGATTGATCAACATTTACTTTAGACCATTTCGATAAACTGGGTACTTCAAGCATTTTGGAGTATAGTGGAAATAGTTTTGGTGTTCTTGGAAAAGAAAGTATGTTTTACACCTCATCACTTCTTTGAAGACTTGTTCTGAATTAAAAAAAAAAAATTCACATCTCACTTCCTTATGTTAATTTAACAACCCATTTCACAACTGTTTGGATGACTAACAGGGGAATGGTCTGCTTTGTAGAGTGTTGTATGCAACACTTGTACGGATATAGGTACTTTTTTTTTAAGACTTGTGTGTGTTTCGTAAAATATGCTTTATTTTAAAATTAGGGCTTCCTGTTGCAGCTGTTCCAGGAGCTCTGAGTCCTTTGGCTATTCCAAATGCTGCTGCTGCAGCTGCAGCTGCTGCTGCTGGCCGTGTAGGAATGCCTGGAGTTTCAGCTGGTGGCAATACAGTCCTCTTGGTTAGCAATTTAAATGAAGAGGTCAGTGAAACAATTTTACTTCTTTTTTTCCTCTCTAGTCACGCTTTATTTGTCAGTATTTTATAATTTCTTTGTGTTTGGCCTCTTGCATTTGGATTTTAAGCTCAAAGCATTTTTGTTCTTTTTTTTTAATAATCCCCCCAAGTTTATTTTAAAGCCATTATTGTTAAACACTTGTTTTCCGAGGTAGCTAACAACTTAAAATGTCCTTTGATAGTCAGCTACCTATTTTTTCTAAGAAAAATGTGGTAACTACTGCATGTTTGACATTTGAATTGAAAGATTTATTTTTACAAAATAGCAACTGTGCTTTATTTTGTAATTACAGTCACATGTACTAGGATTTCTGTTTTGTTTCTTCTAATTGTTTGCTGTTTCATTTCATGCTTGTATCTCACATTTTAAGGTCTTAATTTATGTGAACTACTCTAACACATTTTTCTTTGAAGGTTCTCCCAAAGATCTTGACGAGGCACTCTTCCAGTCTCTCTTAGTAATTTTTTTTCTTTGCAGTTACTCATTTGTCTTTAAAAATAATAATTAAAAAAATGGTGGCAGAGCGTTTTCACCTTAACTGTATCTTTCTTGCTAACTCTGAAATCTAAAGGGGTTTATTTATTTTGCATTTTTTCTGTCCTTTACATTTATTTTGATGGCTGTGAAAGCTGGTATGAAATGTGGGAAGTTTGCATCAGTCTAGCTGTTCCATTTTTAACTGGCCTCTGTCACTGTAAATCATGAAGTTTTTTTATCATCTGGTACTATTTTGTCATCCACAGTCTTGCATGTTAAAATGTTTTAGGTCAGAGTGCCATTCTGAAAGATTTTTTGCCTGCATTTCATAACCAGCCATGCTTACGCAGTTAAAGTTAAAAGTTTAAAATTTCTATTGCATGCTTTTTTTATTTATTTTCATGTTGAGATGAAATGCTGTAGTTTACTCTTGATATGAATGTACTTTACCCATATTTGTCTTGGGTGACTACATTTTACTCAGTTTTTCTTGTACAGTACATAAACCAACCATTTTCTGACCAAATTCCTGCATTTCCTATGTACTGACCTATATTTTATTTTTTTTTTTGTTCCCCACTTCCTGATTTTTTTTCTTCTGCATTGCTGTATTCCCTTCCCCATTTCATCCTTTACCCTTTGTGTTCAACTTCCCTTTCCTTGTCTTTACCAAATTCCCATGCCCTTCCCTGTCTTACCCTTCTCCTTGTCTTTGTCTACATTCCCTGTCTTCATTCCCTATGTTCATGCTTCTGTGCTTGAACAAAATGTTCCTCGGACCAACTTGCCCCAATTAACCGCCTTGAAACCATGATCCATGACCACCTCACCATTCTGCGGGAACCACCCTTCGTTATGGATGATCTGTTCATCTCCGCTCTTCCTCGACTCTTCTCTCTTCTTGTCTTACGCTGCTTGCTCTTCTCTCCTTCTAAAGATGGTTACGCCCCAAAGTCTGTTTACCCTCTTCGGTATGTTATTGTTAGCACTATACTTTTATTATTGATTTGATTTTGGTTTTGGTTTTTTTTGTTTGTTTTGGTTTAGTTTTTTTTTTTGTTTCACCTTAATTCTTATTTGTAGCTAGCACTTTGGCTTAAAGTTGAATAGTAAATCTTTTGCTATTTTTCTTTTGCTGTTTAAAACTCTCCATAGACACAGATTTTTCTTTTAATGCATGCTAATGTATTTTGCATGGTCTTTAATTTAATATCATTCACATAGCTTTGAGGGTTTATCAGAAATTATTCTTTTCAAAATTCACTATTCAAAATCTTTATCTCCTTTATTCATTTGTGAGAGTGGTGAGCTTGAGTGAGTGATCTTGTGCTGTCTGAGTGTTCCATTGATATGTCAAAATGTATTACTTACGTGACTGGCTTTAAAATGAACTTTTTCTTTTGGGTTACCTTTGACTTTGAAAAGGTGTTTATGGTGATGTGCAGCGTGTGAAGATTTTATACAATAAGAAAGACAGTGCTCTTATACAGATGGCTGATGGAAACCAGTCACAGCTGGGTAAGATTAGCTTTCTGTTTATATTCCTGTTATTCTAAGTACTTTAAATTATGCTGTGTAAAATCAGGTGAACTAAGCATGTTTACATTTGTCGGTTTGTCTTGTATCCAGGTTACCCACAAGGTGCAATATCTTATTGCGTGCACTTGTATTCCAGAAGGTCTGCACAATATCCTAAATAAACAGCTGAATCATATGTGATGATCTTTAAGTAAAATCAAGTACTCATGCAGATTCTGCACACCTAGTTCTTGATTCCAGTCTTTTAGCACATGACTCTCTGATTTGCTTAGGTGTTTTTCTTGTTTGCTTATGTGATGTACCACAAGCTATTGAAAAGTAACACGTAAATAATAAATATGTCTTTTTCAGCCATGAGCCATCTTAATGGACAAAAAATGTATGGAAAGATTATTCGGGTTACGCTTTCTAAACATCAGACAGTACAACTACCTCGAGAAGGACTTGATGACCAAGGGCTGACTAAAGATTTTGGGAATTCACCTCTGCATCGCTTCAAGAAACCTGGTTCAAAAAACTTTCAAAATATATTCCCTCCTTCTGCAACGCTTCATCTGTCCAATATTCCGTAAGTGTTGGCTGTCAGTAAGCCAGTAGTATTAATGTGAATCACAACACGCTGAATTGACTAATAATTCTTGCTTATGCTTATTTTCTTTCTGCCTGTAGACCATCAGTAGCAGAAGAGGACCTGCGCACATTGTTTTCTAACACTGGAGGCACTGTGAAAGCATTTAAATTTTTTCAGTAAGTAACTTTTCTGTATATAGCTCTAACAAAAGACTGCTGAAGTGTGTTTTTGCACTTTTCCTTAAGACATACTGCATAGAGGATAGCTAACATTGGGAGCAACGCCTGAGTGTTCGAGTTCCTAATGCCATTATTTTGTTTCAGAAGAGATCACAAGATGGCACTTCTTCAGATGTCAACAGTAGAAGAAGCTATTCAGGCTTTGATTGATCTTCACAATTACAATCTGGGAGAAAATCACCATCTGAGAGTTTCTTTCTCTAAGTCAACTATTTAAAAAGGCAGATTGAAAATGAGGGTGAATTGCATTGTTTGGTCTTGTCACCTATTGACTGTTCTGGAAAGTGGGGACCAGAGTTTGTCTTCTGTTGTTTTTTTATTTTTTATTTTTCATGCTGTTATCATTCCTTGGTTGTTTAAAAAAGAAAAAAAAATTCTAAAAGGAGTGGTATCAACTGCTGTTGTTCAACTGTTGTTTAGATAAACCATCATTTTGTTTAAAAGATTTCAAGTTAATACCACAGTTTTTCAACTTAGTTGACGTATGTGCCTTAAAAAGGAAAACTAGTACTGCTAGAATTGCATAGCTAGTAAAAAGCAGATTTGGTTGTCTGGGGCACACTGTTACATAATAGTTTAAATATGTGTAGGCAGGGGTGTGTAAAAAGGTTAAGCTTTTATTCCTCCTGCTTGATAGATTTCTTTATCTGCTGGCTTGTCACTTATTTTTCTTTTTGATTGGATAAGATGCATTATGCTGAAAAAGTAAAATGATGTTATTTGATTTCTGCTACTTTTTGCTTTGTGCCCTTCTTTTAAAAAGGCCTTTTGTATTTCATGGTTCTGGTCTAGATTCAGTTATGAATGTAGGCATTAATTAAAATTAACAAGGTACAGAACATTAATTTCTTAAAGGACAAAAAGTGACTTCTGTGACTTTGAGCCCTACGTGAAAAGCATTGTGGAATCTTAACCTTTTTGTACACACTTGTGGGATGTATCATATAAATGTCAGCACTAAGTAATGTCTTGTTTGTGGCTGAATATTTTTTGTAGATGTTTTTGAAGTTGACATGACTTATGTGCATTTCAATATATATTGCCATCTTTAGTTTGTAATTAAGATATGGAATATGGTTGTGGATTTCTGAGCATGTACAGACTGGTCAAGCTAGTTCAGGAAATGGTGCATGTATTTTTCAATGATGAAAAAAGTTTGCTGCAAATGCTTGCAGGAAATTTTGTGGCAGTTTCCTAAAACTGACAACCAGGTGGGACCAAAGTTTATGTGCCTTTAGTCTTAATTTACCTTGCATTGTAATATTCAGTTTTAATAAATCTCTTCAAAATATTTTGTATTTAGAAATTGATCAGACTTTACTATAAACATGGCTCAGAATCTACAGATCCAATTAATTTGAAAGCAGTTCTCTGTCAGTCTGAACTGTTACCTTGATTCTGTTTGAATGACCAATACTTTTTGAAATTGATGTACTTAGTTTCAAGATTCATAGATTCTGTTATCTATGTAGAAGAAAAATGGTCATGTATATTTTCTATTAGTTGAGTTTTTACATCTTTAGAACTGTAAAATTCAGTATAGTTTGAAAGTGGCACAATTAAAAATTAATTTTCTAACAAAGTTGGGAGGTTTGACGGTTGTTTAATTTCATTTTGTGTGTACTCTGCTTACCTCTGTAGCATGCTCAATAAACACTTCTGTAGCTCTGTATTCACCTTTTCTGTCTTTCTCTGCTGCTTTCTATCTCTTCTCTTCTTTGTTTTTTCACTTCTACTGTGCTTCTAAATTCATGTTTATTCTCTGCCAGGGTGGGAAAAGCATAATATTAAAAAATACAATACATGTTTTTTTTACCATAAACCTGGTGCTGTGAAAAATAGCAGCTCTTTATTTTCAGAAAGATAGTGACCCCTTTGCAGGCCTATGTGCATATTAAACATTTCCCACCCTGTTATAACTTACTGCTTTAAAGACATAACTTTTATTGTAGTTTGTAAGCTCTCTCTTTCTATCTTTTTAGTTTTTAAGCAGATTTATGCACTAATAGATCTCTCAGGTTTGCCATGCTCTCTTGCTGCAGTTTCATCTTTCATTGTTTCTGTGTCTGCTAAAGGTTTTCTACTAATCATACAGTATGCTCATGGGTTAAAGTAACAAAGTTTTTAAACATCAGATTAGTGAACCCTACATATTCCAGACCAGGATCTTTCACCTTTTCAGAGACGTGGGTTCAAATGAATGTAAAAACAGTTTGGGCACTTTTGAACTGATTGTTGTGGTGTTTTTCCTCCTCGATTAGAAAAAGGATTAAAACTTTTACACAGTCCCTTTTTAAGAGTAACTAACTATGATCCTGAAGCAGTGCATTGGTGAAGGTGTTATTGTTCAATTTGAAGCATTTTTCTGTCACTTCTGCAGTACAACCACTGTAGATTTATTGATGTCAGATTACTTTGTGAACCTGATATGTGTTCTTGGGGTTGGGTTTCAAATCAATAAATAGCTATCAGCTGTTTAAAGGTCATGATGTAAGGTAGGGGACTTGCATTAATCTTCACTACATTAAACAAAATGCATTAGGTTCTTACCTGTTTTATCAGAAATACACCCAAGATACGATTGACTTATGCTCCAGGTATCACAGTGATCACTCAGTCTGAAATTCTAGTAGAATCAGATCCATCCGTACATGAAATTTGTGAATCAACATCATTTACAACTCAGGCACCCAAACTCATTGATGTGACTGTCTCCCAGTTGACTTGAACAGTAGTTAAGGGTCTGTCTGACTGAGCTAATCTTTCAAATTTTTCACCTATATAGTATGATGTCCCATATTTTTAAAAGTAAAAATGTGTCAGATTTTGTTTTGCATCTCAGAATGTGCTTGCATGTTTCAGATAGAGATGTGCATTGAAATTTACCATTCCATGGGTTCAGCTGGTGCTGAAGTGTTTCTCCTCTAAAACATTGGTTTTAGATAGCATACCATGATTGCTGTATGTATAATTTTGAAAAAACTTCAAACATCTGCAGTGCTTGAGTGTTTACAAATACAGGGGTTTTGTAAAACTGTAACTTGCTCATCTCTTGTCAGGCTTATGTCCTTAAAAATAAGTTTCAGTACTGCTTTTCTTGTTTTGAAAAGTTCTGTGTCAAAAACCTGATGGGAAAGAATATATATTGAATTTGATTTGTTATAAATTCAGTAACTTTTATTATGAGGTTATATTTATATCACCAAAATTTAAAAGTAATGATAGTCATAATTGTCATGGAAGCGTTTTTTGTTAAGTTAGTGAAGAAAATGATACTTAGTCTTTAAAGTACTATCTCTTCAGAAAATACAGGTTTAATGTCCTAATTGCTAGAACTTTCAGTAACTTGTTTTTCTTGAGATGGTACCACGTTTTTTGTAGTAAGTTGTACACTTTTGTTGTTATAAAATGTAAGCAAATTTCTGTTGTATTTTTATCTCTTCAGAATGTGAAAATGCAAAGCATCATTTTTATTAAAATTTTACTAAAAAGAAGGCTTATGAATAACTTATACACTCCGTGGCATGTGAGTTTTCAGATTACTTTAGTAGAACTTTACCATAGGCATGCTGATACTCCAAACTCAGTTTGAGTTTTAAAATAATTTTAGTATTTTGACAGAAAGCAGTTGCTGACTCTTTTTTTTTTCTCTTTGTGAGATTTTTCTCTAATGGAGCAAGGAAATTGGTTGGAGAAGTCCAAAAATTACTCTTTGATCAAGTAATGTCCACTGGCAAATACAATATGTAAGTGGAGTAAAACAAAACCTCATAGCATTCTGACTGGCAAAACTTCAAAGTTAAGTGAATGCACTCAGAAGTATTTCTTTATATTGTGATTTAGCCTGTTATTAAAAGGCACCTTTGCCCTGCAGGAATAACAGCCCATATGACTATTCATAGATTGCCGTTTTTAATGTTTTACATTAATTTTCAGTTTTATAAGCCATCTTAAAAAAAATCCCTTTGATTCATGTTAAGTTTCTTAACGTTTATTATAGCATGTTACAACATGAAAGCACCAATCAGGCATTTATCTGCAGTAATTATGGCACTGCAATTTCATACCCTGGCTTACTCCAGATAATTTGTCTAGTTCTCTGCTTGGATAATAAGTAGTTCTGCTGAAACACTAGAAAAAAGGTAAAATTTATTTGTCTTCAAACAAATACATGAATCCAGTAGTGCATCTCAAGAATTGGCTTTCCCAGTATTAAATGTTTTACAGTGAGCAAGGGTTCTTGAAAAGATTTGGTTGTGTTAGGTAGGGATGAGGCTGAAATCTGTCTGTCAGACCTTAATCCATTCCGGAGACTGAGACAACTTTAAGTTCAGAGTTTTGCTGAGGTGAACAAGTTTTATTTTAAATAATTTGGCAAAATACGCCATCTCCTGTAATCCTGGTCTGTGTAGAAAGGGTTATGTAAGTTGTGAATGTGGTCAAGATTGTATCTGAAGATAGGTTTTCCCAGGTCTTGCAACATCTGCGATGTTTCTTGCCTTGCTGGTCTCTTGGGGAGCAGCTGCAGCCTGCTGGTGCAGGTCTCATCCACACAGAGGACGAGGAGAGAGACTGTTTTATTGGAACAGTGGGATTTGGCATGCTGTTTTCTACTTAATGGGCCTTGGTGAAGTTAACCAGTGGACTGCGGTAATCTTAACTGTAGAGATGATAATCTATTATAAATTATTCTGTTAGTCCACAGTTAGCTTGCTAGAACCAGTGACAAGGTTCCTGCCTTGATGAGGAATTACATGCCAGAACAGTGAAGCTTCAGAGAATTTAACTTGTTCTGTTTCTTTTAATGTAAGAATTTATTTAGAATTACCTAATAAGAGTCTCTTGAGCTTTGAAAATTTCTACAGTCCATTTACACACACACGTGTATGCATGTTTGGCCTCTTCAGGAAGGTTAACAAAAGGAGACTGGCGAGTTCCTGCTTCACCTTAAAAAAATGCCATTTTTACTGTATGATATGCCTTTGTTGTAATTTTCTGGGTTTACTGAACTTTCCCCTGATCCACAAAGTGAATTTGGAAGAGGATTACGTTGCTTTGTTTTTCCCCATTCAAAGTTTGCAGCATGTAATGTTTAGTATCTCTATTTGGTCTTGATTACTTCTGCATGCAGGCAGCAAAGGAAAAGCAAAGAACTTTTCTTCCTTGGGAAAATGTGAATTCAGTGCACATTGGCTTAAATATCTCAAAAACCCCCTCAAAATAGGACTCCTATTATTGAAGAATTCTGCATGTTTTATGAGTTTCAGCCCAGTTTTGTAAAGAAATGAGACAAGCATAATTGCGCTGTCTGTGTGTGAATGTCCTGTTCCCTAGATAACTCCTGTCTCCTCCCTGTTGCTCCGGCCCCCTTGGGCTTGTTGCCTGTGAGTGGGATGGAGGTCTCGTGTACTATGGTGTTGCTATTTCTATCCTCATGATTAGTTGGCTTGCTAGGGCAAAGTTGTTACTTTCAGTGCTATGGGAAAGGGAAGGAAAAAATCTGCCTTCTTTTTTGTTTTGGCAGGACTTACCGAACGGGCGTGCACAAAGTTATTTCTAACGGGTGGCAGTTTGTGAGGTAGCACGCGTGGCGGGTCCTGGGCATACTGCGGGGGGTACACGAGAAATGCAAGGGAGGGGATGTTTTGCAGCAGGAGCGGTATTGAACAGAGGAGCATGGAGGGACGTTCAGTAGGTTTCTTTAAGTTGTTTTCATGAATAAATAGCCCTTAAAAATTGTTGGTGAAGAGAGAATTACTGGTTGAATTATTTTGGGGAGTTAGTTCATGAACAAGTCTGGTCAAAATCAGTACAGCTCGTGAGGTAAATGTGATACATTTTCACTTCTGCTCAACAGATAACGGAGGTGTTGGAGCTTAGCAATTGCATGCAGACTGCTGTGGAAGCTGGTTTTCACAGGATGAGTACTGATCATCCCTGGAAGCCAGCGAGACTGAAAGCCTGAAGCCTTTAGCGCTAGGATAGGCTACATGTCAGGGTAGTTTAGGATGATTGACACTGATGGCTTGCCAAAGAGCTAGATAAAGCGAGCTAGCAGGATCTAGTAAGAGATTTGTTAGAAGAGTTGTCAAGAGTGACACATGTTGGAACTGGCATTTTATAATGAAAAAATGTGTGCTGTGAAATTTCTGACCATCTCTATTCCATGGAACAGTGCTCCAGTATCCTTTGGGCTCATCCCATCCCCTTTAGTTCCTTAGTGCCCTGGGCTTACCTCTTGCAGCATCAGCATCATTCGAAGATTTCAGTTGTGCAGCCAAAATCATGCTGGACTAGTCTGTTCTTTTCTGAAGCACGAGAGGTTTCTTGGCAGCTGCACCTGACAAGCACCAGTGATTTGCTGCATGTGGTAGAACACCAGCCTTGCTGCTACTTTAAAGCATTGACAGTCCTCAGCTAGTAAATAGCCACAGTGCTGTGCCAGCATAATGCTCTCTTCAGCATGCTGTGCTTTGTTGTCTGAACTTTAACCTTCAGGTATTGACTTTAAGGTAATTTGGGTACATTTTCTGTGAACAAGGTTGTGTTTCAAAGTGTGGGGGCTTTTTCTTTCGTTTTTCCTCTGTTTTTAGAGAGTGATTTTCCTGTTGATGTTTATAGAAAATAGACCAGAGATCACCTTCATTTCGCAATTCTCTTGCAAATTCTGGTAAACCACAATGATTTTGGTCAGAGGTGCGTCTCATCTTTAAAAAGGGAACAAAGTTCTTTAAAAATATATTTTTGCTGATCTGAAAGAATATACCCCATAACACCCTTCCTTTTTAAGTTCACAGCAGCTTCCTAATTTTCTAAGGATGGGAATTCTGTAAATTAGCTTCTTTCAAGGTGATTTGAAACAACATATACAACATATTCCTTGATAGCTAAAGAAAGGTACGGGGATTTTCTTCCTATGTTGGGAGTAGCTATCCGGCCACCTTGTACACTTAGAACTGCTTGGCAAGCTTCCGGACAGATTTACTGGTAGGTAAAGATACTGTGCTTGGTGTACTTGCACAGTATTATAAAGCCTAAACTTCTCTCAGTGAGACATCACACTTGAAGCAAAACCTGATTATCTACTGCAGCTATTAGGTTTCTACGGAACCAAGACTTGGAGATTCAGTGGCTTCTAAGACTCTTCTCCAGCATTCTTGAGATCCTTCTGTGACCATAACAAGTTGCATCTATGATTTCAGAACTTTTAGGGTATATGCTGTAGAGTGAAATTAGGGCTGTATGCATTTCAGGCTCTTGGATTGAGATACTGAGTAGCCCTAGAAAAATCTGGGAGCCCTGAAGTCTGTTTAGAGAGTTCCCTCCCTGGAAATCCTTGGACCTTGTTAGTCAAATTAATTTCAGCTTCAGTTAATATTTAGCACCTGCTAGAATCCTCAGTGACCAACATCCTTGTTAGACAGAAGCTCTTCAAATGCTTTGCATTTTTGAAATGTTTTAGGGTCTTAAACAATGTTATGATCTGAATCATCCTTTTATAATAAAACAAGTTGTACTTGTCGTTTCCCTACTTTGTCATTTTTTCAGTACATCTGTCAGTAAATGTTACTTACATTTATGTTAGCAGAACTCAATAATAGTCAATGTAGAATTCGGTGAACTTGCAGTAGGATTAGCGCTTCAAACAATAGGCATTAATTTTCTGTGCTGGAAAAACTTGAGTCTAGACTTCTGCCATTTAGGCGTTTCTATCTAGGCAACTGCTACTGAATACTGAGATCTTGTCTTTTGCAGATATCTGCTCTGCCCTGCTCAAACCGTGCTTCTAGGGAGAAGTAGTTCATCCAGATGTAGTGACCGAGTATGCAAGGGAAGGGAAACTGAGAGAAAATGATGTAAATATTGAACTGCTATACAAGAACTTCAAGTCTCCAGAGATGAGACAATAGCCGAGAGCTTCCACTGCATGTATCGGGTGCAGGGTGACTACCTGCAGGGCAAGTGGCCTTAGAGCCATACGCTTTCTCAGCCAGTTTCAGCCTATGTCTGTGCACCCCTTTTTGTAAGAATTCTTTTTCATGCTGCTTCTTCAATTTCAAAAATGTATTTGCAGTTTTTTAAATTGCAATGTTTTAAGTTTTTTAAATTTATCAAGCATGGAGATGAGCTGTGTATCATTGCAAGGCCAGGTGTGATTCACTTCAAAATGGAAATAGTCTAAGACACTCTGGATTTAGCTGAGGCTTTGCAAACTGTTGGGTTTATTAAAATCTTTTACAGATTAATAATTGTCACAAATAGGACTCTGATCTTTGGGCTGCCGTGATCTATAGTACAAAATTCCAATATATTTTTAAAAATCTGTGGAGTGAATACTTGTATATCAAGTTGCCTTTCTCTGTCAGGTAACAGCATGCCTCTACTGCCGTTCCGTTGTTCAGAGACACGAACAACTCCTTCCACTGATAAAGAGCTGATGTTTTAAACTGCTTGATTTATATGACTTACCAGGTTTGTTGCCAACTTCCTTATTCTTCCTCTGTATCTGGCAAATTTAGAAGTCTCAAAATGTCTTACACTTGTTAACATTTAACTTTCTTCTTTTGCAATCTTTTCAAGCAGTAAGGAAGATGAAATAGTCACAAGATCCAAATATTTTGGATGTCACCTCTGTTTCAAATTTGATTTTTTGCTGCTTGCACTTAGAAGATAATCCCTAACATAGCCTCACTGCTCTGAATTTCTTTGTACTGGATACATAATGATGAAACTTGCTTTATTATTACTGGAAATAAGGTTTTGCTAAAATCTCGAAGAAATGTGCAACATTCCTAATTCCAATACGTAAGTAGTTTAATATTAGTGAGGAAGACTTGCAGTTTTATATCTATGTTTTGAGTATTTAGAACCTGGTGTTAGGTTATCAGTAATTAAAACATTTGTGGCTCCTCCTGCGTGTATGCAGTATGATATGCCTGATCTTTAGGAAGACTAATGTGGTGAAGCAGTACTTGTCTTTTCCATTAGTTATCCACATGAAGGTGACACAGATTTCTATCACCTGAAACTTTTTAATATTATTTTCATAAATGCTGATTCAGGGATGCTGAGACATGGTCAGTTTGTGCATCTCGTACTAGTGAAACTGCAGAGGTTATAGGAACTGGTAAGTGGAAGGCAGAAGCAATATACTTCATGCTTGTAAAATTGTAACTGGATTTTTAAAGTCTGTAACACATGCAACTGCTTGATTCCTTGAATAAAATGCAATGTTACATGAAGACAACACTGCCTGCTTCAACAGAAGTAGAATATCAGCTAAAATGTAATGAAATCTTTCAAAGACTTTATGCTGATAAATTATTCCAGCCCTAAAGGCTGAACTGGCGTGGATTTTAGATATAGATGGAAATACTAAGTAGCTCTAGGACTTAAGCTAATACACGCTGTGATGTTCGTTGACTTAAGTGCCCATATGAACCTCGTTAGTTTCTAGACACTAATAATTACTAAAATACTGTATATTATACAGAGATATAACATAAATTAACATAATAAACACATCACTTTACAACAGCATCTTATGAAATGGTTTGCCACATGCTGCCAAAATAGTGGATTATGTCAGCTTCACGGGCCTTGCTGAATGTTTTGCCTAAGTAAAGTTATTTAAATTCTTAATGTGTTTTTTCTTCAATGAGGCAGGAAAAAATATTTATAATCATGGATTCATGATGGTGGTCTCTTGGATACTGATTATTCTGCATGGGTTTTTGCGAGTTTTTTTCCTCTACCTGTAGCCTATCTTGCCACTTTTGTGGTGTTTCTGCCGTTGCTGCTCTAGGTCCCAAGCAGGATTCTCAAGGCACAGCAGTTTTGAAGTCTCTGGTTGTCAGTGGGATTTTCCTGTTCTTTGGCTTCCAGGAATGCTCTTTTGAAATAGTTTGTTCCTTGTTAATCATTATGAGAATGTTGTTTACTTTTACCTGATGGAGTTGGGCTGACCTTTATACCTTCAGTTCTTTTAGTTTGAGGTGTCAGTCATCATGTAAAGGCCATAATATTTCTCAGAGAAACATTTCTGATTTTTGCCCCTCGCTGTAGGGTAAGAGGAAAAAGGCAAGAAAATGGTGCTTCATGAGCCAGGCTTTTACTGGTTTACGGTGACATATAATGGTAATATTTACTACTTATAAGCCATGCACATAAATCTACATATTTATGTAGTAATGAATAAAGTAAAATGTTGTGACATTTCTAGTTGGAACATAATTGCCATGTATATTAACGCAGATCTGGGATCTGCATGTCAAAGAAAGTGAGCCAAAAGTAAAGCTAAATTACTAAATTCAGAACTATGAGAGTATCTCAAGAAGCTGTGATAAGGGAGGTTCTCAGGGAATAGACTAAAATATTTCTGTTTATAGCTAATGGCAAAGTAAAGGTGGTAAGCAGTGTAATACTTACAGCTGATTACCTACTGCAAAGTTAACCGTAGGCTAGTTCCTGTACTAAATTTCTGAAGTGTCTTAATAGCTCTGTTCTTTAGAATTGAAGCGGACTGAACATCAAAATAAAGTTCTGCTAGACTCAGTTTACATCTTTGAAATTCTGTGCCTCTTTCCCCCTTACTCTTTTTCGTCTCCTTTCCCATTTTCCCATCTAGCTCAGACTAGATTCAACAAACTTTAAATGAATGTTTCTCTTTTCCCTGTCACAACACCCGCCTATTGTTGCAGGTGTTGCCCCACTCCTGCCCCAACTTTAGAGTATTTACACTGTTTACACTCTGCTTGTTTTTGAAAGCTGCTCTCCTGATCTGTTTTCCATTCAGCGCTTCTTCACTGTACCTTATTCCCCTGGCTTTGTTGTCTTCTTGTCCTCTGTGCACCATCTTTCCCCTGTGAAAGATCCCCAGGCACTTGCTGCAGGCTCCCTGTGCTCGTTGGTGAAGGCGTAATGGTCCTGTGGCAACCCCGGCTTCTAAATTCTGTTGGTGGCTGACTGCAGGTGTAAGCGCACAGGGAGGTGTTGGGTAAAGTTTCAGAACCTGCATGTCTTCCCCAGCCAGAGCTGACGTGGGGAGTGCTGAATAGATCCAAAGCTGAACCCAGAGTGTGCTACCTTCTGATGTGCCGTCTTCATCTTTCACATCCTGTGTGTGGAGTACTGGCCCCGGCAGATATTATCTACAAGTACATCAGAAATTGTACAGTGGGAGACTTGAGCAAGACCTGTTGTATGTGAGGAACATCGCAAGGTTTAGCTGCAAGGAGTCCAGGTAATAGGGTCGGACTTAATGCTGAGATGGGGAGTGGGGAAATTCGGGGTTATGTTTTATATGGGTGTATATACAGGATGAAGAGAGACTCAATTTTGCTGGGTAATGTTACAATGGTGGTAGCAACACTTCAGCAAACACTCCAAAGCTTTCCATTTCGTTGATGTGCAAAGCCAAATGACTCTTTTGGGGGTTCTGACACCTCCCCCCCAACTACCTGGGCCTGTTTCTCAGGCAAAGTACCTACTGGATATGGCAGAATTGCTAGTTAGTTTGGGTTTTTTAGATCACAAAAATCTACTGACAGACTAAAGGAGGGACTAGTAATGAGAAGGTATCAATTGAGAGGAGAGAGGGTGATTGCTAGTGTCAAACAGGGAGGATGTACGTGCTGCTCTAGGGTTTTCTGAAAACTGTTTCTTTCAGCATGTTCACAAACAACCTTGAAGGTGAGGTTAAATTGATATTGATCATATTAACAAATGTAAAAACTGCTAAATAAAAGTAGTTAAAAATAGTGAGAAGGACAGTAGTTTGTTGTTGAATGAAAGTGAGGGGAGCTTTAACATAAGGAAGAACAAGATGCTACGGAACTGCTAAGGGTCCTGAAGTTACAGACTAAATTGTGACTCCTTGTTACTTGCTAGAGGGAACTTTGGTTCCTCCTAGAGGGGCTCTTTGTGCTTCAGCATTTGATGCTGTTCACCCTGAACTAACCACTGAGGCTTAGCAGAAACTAAGGTCTTACATCGCAGTGTTTCTAGTTGGATTGCAAACACACAGACTTTCTTTATAGGCTTGTATTTCGCTGGAGGAAGGGAGCTCTGGAGCTGTCGTGTATTGGACTTGCCAGACTTCCTTGAGATTCCCCTACCTACCAAAAAGATATTAAAAAGATAGATTGTAGCAAAATGAGGATCACAGAAGAGTTGGGGTTGGAAGGGATGTTTAGAGGTCATCTAGCTCAACCCTCCTGCAGTGAGCAGGGACATCTTCAACTAGACCAGGTTGCTCAGAGCCCTGTCCAACATGACCATGAAGGTTTCCAAGGGTGGGGCATCTACCACCTCTCTGGGCAACACGTTACAGTGTTTCACCACCCGCGGTGTAAAAGATTCCTTCCTTATATCCAGTCTAAATCTGCCCTCTTTTAGTTGAAAACCATTACCCTTTGTCCTATTGCTACAGGCCCTGCTAAAATATTTGTCCCCGTCTTTCTTATAGGCCCCTTTTAAGTACTGAAAGACCACAAGGAGGTGTCCCCAGACGTTTCTCTAGGCTGAACAATCCCAACTCTCCCAGCCTTTCTTCATAGGAGAAGCGTTCCAGAAAATGACAAAACTGGAAATAGGGAACTCCAGAGATCACACTGACACATAACTGGCATTGAGGCTTGTCTGTACTTTCTCTGAGAGATCTCTGGGTCCTGGAAACCAAAGGCTCAGCTCCATGGCAGTCCTTGAGAGTGCTGTCTTCTAGTCTTGGCCTCTTTGAAACATTGTTTAGTCTCAGAAGCCAAAAGGATACTTTACACCTATGTTTTAGGTGAATACACAGGTCTTAGTCCTAACATGGCCAAGGAAAGCAGAGGAGATTTTGAGCTCGCTATATCCATGTTACCTTAAAATACTATAATATCGTGTCATGTTCTAGGTTATTTAAAGAAGTACAAGGGGCTTAGGATTTAACGAGTCTGTTCCTGAGCCTTGGCTGCAAACTTGGGAGTCAGACACGTGAGTATCCCTATGTCTAATATTAGTGTTAGTCTTTCTCTCTTCTCTCTGGCCTTCCTGGCAAATATTCTGCCTTCTTGCTAAAGATCCTCAGTGTGGGGGTAGGATATGGGGCACCTACGCATTGTTATTTCCTTGACTTATGCAAATCCTGATTCATTCCTAATGAACATATCTCTCCAGAGATGCTGACAGGTCGTGAGGGTAAACCTAGCAGCACACCCAATGTCCTCCCACCGTCCTCCCAGTCCACGATCCTCTTCTCTTCCAAGAGAAACCCCGCAGTCTGTTCTTTAAAGCACACTCTGTTCTGGGAGGTGCTGGGGTGTACAGGAAGTTTCACAATCCCGAGAGGAGGAAGCTCCAGTTTGCATTGTGCACTAACGTCTCAGTGGAGGTTGTAGGCAAATGCTTTCTCCTGCTGTTGGTACTTTTTGTGTCCTTTACATATAAGCAAGATGACATAAGAAAATCAGCAAGTGAACCCAGACCCTTAAATTTCATGCAGTGGGCAGAGAGAGGAAATGAAGTGTGGTTAACTGCCTACATCACTGTCTCCCTCACAGTCCATCCTCATTCCATGCTGAAAGGCCTTTCATGTTTCCATATTAGAAATAACATTAGCAGGGGAAAAAAAAAAACCAAACACATTCCCCTCCATACATTGCAGTTGTATCATCCTTTCCCAGGTGCCTGTTTTGTTTTTAAGAAAAATGATAATGGAAACACTAGTGGGGGAAGACAGAGCACAAGCAATTCCCACTCTTCCCTTTGAAGTGAGCAGTTTAAAAATGGGCTTATTTTGTTGGAATTCAGGGTAAGTGCTTTTCAATAGATGAGATACACTTTTGCTCAGTTCCAATGGACTCCACCAAATCAACCTCCCACTCAATTCAATTAATTCCCTCCCCCCTGTGTGTGAGGAGCAAGGTTTGGATATAAAAACACTGAATGTAAGATTAAAATGTCTACAGAGATGATCAGAAGGGAGTCTATTTTAATAACCCTTTCAGATTGCTGTGCATGAGATGTGGAAGTAGGAGGTTTAATCTCAGTGCAGTGCCTTTACAATTATAATCAGAATTGAGCAGTATTGGTCAATAGGAAATGTGCTCCTTGGGGTAGGGAGAGTACTGTAACAAGAATTAAGTCTCAGGATGTTAGTGAAGGAAACCATCTGAAAAGAATAATCAGCTGCAGTGCTATAGATCTCAGGTTCACAGAAAGAATTGTTCAAAACTAAACAGAAACCCATAGCAAGAAGCAGTAGAAAATTCACGGACTTAGGTCACCATTGTGTGAGCAGGAAAGAAACGCCAGTTCCAAGTGCATAGTGCTCGCGCGCTCTCTCTCTCTCTATCTCTTTATAGCAGAAATTTGCTCCTATAAATTAGCACAGGGTGCACAAAAGTTGTCATTAATTTTGGGCAGGTTACAGGTTGTGGAAACATATAAGGTGTTAATTGAAAATACCATTCTGCAGACCTTTTACCTGCTTCATCTCCCAGGCTAAAAGTTTGCTGAATTTTTCCTCTTTTGTCATATAATGTCTGTCTAATGTCTTTTAAATTAACTTTGGGCTGCTGGTGGCCGAGTTATTACATAGAAGCTGAGTTTAAGACCCATTATTATGAAGTTTTTGATTATTTGCCCTTTTTTCCTGTTCCTATTTATTGTGTGCATTATTTGGAATAAGAGATTAAATGTGATTAGCAAAAGTTCACTACTACTTCATGCAATTGTGCTTTGTGATGAGAATCTTATAGTATCTTTTAAAACTCTTGAAGACTGAGGTAAGGTGCTGTAATTCTCTGTTCTACAGATATCACTGGCTTAAGACACACAAACTCAAGCTGAATTATCATTTTGAAGTCATCAGAGAGCACTGGAAAATTCAGCAGTGGAAGAGGAGTATTTGCAGTTTTATATCTTTCATTTAAATGTGTAAGATTAAAACGGAGACCAGACATTAAGATAAGGAATATAACCTCTATGTACTCTTAACTTTATAATGTAGGAGTACAGGCTCTGCAGGTACAATCCTGTGGAGTCCTTGAACATCCTAAATAGCTGATTAAGGGTATATGTATGCAAGGTGAGGAAAATTGTAGGTGCACATCTCTTTATTTGCAAGCTGCTGCTAAGATGTGAATTCTGCTACTTATATCTCCTGCTACCCTCTCTGCAGGGCCTATACTCAAAGGAAAGCTGTAAATAATACGAGTTTTGACAAAAGGCACTTGGATTTATTTTTCATATTCAAAAGAAGGGAAGTGGTATTAGCAAAAGTCACTCATGACAAACAAAATTTATTTGAATTACAGTGCATATTCATGAAAATGTTTGCATTTCCGCAGGTTTTGATCATCTATAGTATTTAGCACTTCGAACTTTCACATCAATGTATAAAAATTAACAATTCAGGATGCTCTTCATGCCACGACAATTTTTTGTGGGGGTAAGCTATTGCCTTAATACCTTTCTAAAACTGGAGGCTTTTAAATATCTATCATTAATCACAATTGTTAGTCCTTCATTATTTAAATTGTGCAGTACAGATGCCCATTTCTCATGCAGAAGCAAATGTAGAGTGTGGAGTTTAGTCTGTTTCCTTAAGACAAGCTTTAGTCACACGATAAGATACTTGAAATTACCATTTCAATTAAAAAGAGAATCTTGTTTCAAAGAGCTGATGATTATGATGTCTTTTCACTATATATATAAATATTACCGCTTCTGAATAATCAAATCGCTCAGTGGGCACAAGGAAGCAGGATCAGGCCTCATTTTTGAAATCTGTCTCTGAGGAACAGTTTTGCAAGGACAACAGCAACTAGGTAATGCTGTCAGTCATACCATGTCAGGCTGCGATTACCTAGGAAATTATGTCAGAAATACCAGACTGGGGCACAGAAACCAGCAAAATTGGCACCAATGGGGGGAAAAGTCATTATAGGTAGGTTTATTTTGTGAGAGTGTGGGATGGAGAAAACGGGGTCAGATAATGGGAAGAGGTATGGTAAGGTATGCAAAACTCCTCTGTCTTCCTGAAGGCTACAGTTATCCCCTCCAAATATAAAAGCTGCAAGATGTAGCCAAAATCTTGTGAAGCTGACCTTAGTATGAATATGCTGGAGTGAAAGTAATCTAATTATTTAGGAGTGCAGATGTATATGATACTAGTTTTGGTTAAAAATAGCACTGATTCCCTGGAATTATTGAACAAGCTACTAAGGAATTACCATATTATAGGGCATTGTAATAAATTTTAATTTTTATTTAATTTAAAATTAAAATTTAATTTAAACTTTTAAATTTATTTAATTTTATTAAATTTAATTTAAAAAAAAATTAATTTGCTTTCAGTACAAAGGTGTGTGGTGCTGCTATGTCTCAAGCCATAAATGAGCAGATGTCAGCAATGTAACCTGACTGTGTTCGACGTTGCTTGAGCTGCCTCTGCTTCCCCAGAGCCTGAAGCTGCAGTAAGTATCGTGGTGCTTGCTAGACCCAAAGCACCAGCGTGAAATACTAGTAAGAGACACTGTGGTGTGGCAGGGGGGAGAAGTGCCATAGGTCTCCCCATGTGTCCACCAGAGCTAATCTACCCTCTTGGTAATTAAGGTTTCCCTTCAGACCAGAGGACAGACCTGACCAGTGCTCCTGAGAGGGAGAAAGGGCCTGAGCTATACTTTCAGTCACTCTAGCTATCCCAGGTAGATTATTTGGATGATTGCAGGATCATTTGGTGGCTCACTCTCATAAGGCACCTTTGAACCCAGGCTGCCTTAATCTAGTGCTGAATAGAAGTTAATTTAGAGCTATTCAGAAGCTAATTTAGAGAGATTTACTGAGCTCTCTTCAAAGAAGCAGTCTTTTAGGATTCCATTTCTAAATCGTGATTTTTCTTTTTACTATGATTTCCAGGCTCTGCTTCAGGGAAAAAATGTCTTGGTTACTGTTATAGCACATCAGATGGTGGTTACTTGATATCTTTTAAGCAGTGCTCAGTTCTTCTGGAAACATCGACATTACCTTTACGTGGTGCAGGGACGATCTATGTGTGGCACATCCCTGTGGCTCTTGACTCCACTAGTACAGGCAAAGATCCCAACATTAGCTTGCAGTGGACTCCTGGATTGCAGCAAACACCTAACCTTGTGCGTTTTTCCTCAGGAATCTCTCAGTCACCATTTTTGTTACACACATCCTATCTACTGTTTGTCATCTTGTCACCAGGCAGGCTCCTGAGGCCCTGTGATGCTGTTCAGATGGACCCCTGGCCACCTTCCACCTTGGCCTGCAACAGGAGAGGGCTCACCTAGAGAGGGAATCAGATACTGTGTAAAAAACCTCCAATATTTCCAATAACAAATCTGCAGCTGGCACTGGGTTTTCTGGAACGCTTTCAGTGCATCTGAATTACCAGTTGTCTGAGGACTTTAGACAAACCTCATTCAGAACTTCAGGCTTTTGTGTCTTGGGGCTGTCAGATACCCCAGATGCTGAAGAACAAGCAGCAAACACATTTGAGGCCATGCAAGCACCATAGGATGGGCACCTGGTCTGTAAGTTGTGCCTCCAGCCTGTGATTTCTTTTGTGAGTGTAGGGCCTTTGGGCAAATTATTGTATCTCTGCCAAGTTCAGAACAAGGACTATATTGTGTGATTTGTGGGGCAGTGTAGAAACAGGGAGAGGTGAGCATCCCCTGTGTTGCTGTCTGGCTGCAAAGCAGAAAAGTTACGAAAATACCCTTTGGGGCATTGAGAGGACTGCTGCTCTGGGGGATTAATGTATTTTCTTGCTGATCCATCAGTGCTTTCCAACTGAAATGATTCTAAAATAATAATTCTTTATGCTAATACAGGTTGAGAACAGAAAGGATGCAGTGGTGAACCTGGAGCAAGGGAACATCAGGGCTTCTACTCTGCGGTCTGAAGTGCAGCACCAGGCTACCCAGGTGAGCACTCCCAGGCTACTTCAGCTGCAAGAGCAACGTGCAGCTTAGCCCAAGGCAACTACCTTGCACAGAGCTCTTGTCCACTGCAACTGAATTGTATCTACCACCTGATCCCGCCTGTTCAAGTGTGGCATGACCTATTGGTGGTATGATTTGTGCTGATCTTTAAACTAAGATATTTTAATTTCTATTTAGTATAAGGAAAAAGCCGGACCTTCATTGTTAATATGGCACACATCGCTATGCCCGTGTAACTCAGTCCAAGGTCTGACCCTAAATCCCAGCTGAACAGGATGTGTGCTGCTGAGGGCAGAAAAAGAGGAGCACTTGCAGGCTTGTCTCAGCTCTTCCAGGAGAGTAGGAGGAAGCAAGCCCAAGAGACACAGTGATGCTTTCGGATACATCAAGCTGGTGGGTCTCCAGGCTGGGGAGCACTGCGAAGGCTGTGGGGTGCCACATGTCTGTTTGAGTTTGATAGAGGCTTGAGCACTGAGTTTCTGACTGTAAAAAGGATTAACTGCACTTGATAGAAAGATATGCAGAAATACAAGATTTTGGCCTTTTTAAAAGCTGGTACAAACCTACAGTGCAGGCAGAGTATATGCATGGCTCTGGACTGGGAATTGCATTGGAAGGAATAAAACTAGATGGCGGATTACCCCATGATATCTTTAACTCCTTCCTCACTTGCAGCAGTGTCCAATGGGTGTCAAATTCTATGTCTGGGTCTGAATTTGGCAGCATTTCACAGTGAGTGGTTCCGTTATAAATATTATACAAAACATAGGGCTGAAGGTGTCCTGACCCAATACACTTGAGCACACTTTCTTGCTTGAGTTCAGTATTTTCCTGGGGTGTCAGGTGGGAGCTCGATTCTTGTTTTCAGAGAAAACTTTCTAAAAGAGTGTGTTTGGCAGAGAAGTTAACTTCAGCTGAGATTTTATCTTTCTCTGTTATTCCTTCCAACCAGATAACTAAATTGATTAAAAAGCTGTTTTTAAAACACTGGATTACTCAGTCTTTTGTTCCTTTTACAAGAAAAATGTGCTAAATAAAAAGGAGCCTAAGGTTTCCAGTAGAGAGATGGGCCTGTAATCTTTGTGTCTATGTGTGGGAAGTACTTGAAAATTGCCTCCTACGGACAGATTAGTGACTTGTTGGTAGAGGGAAGTTTCTTAAAAATTATGCTTTGCATAAACTTTAAATTGCAGAAAACATCTACTTCCCTGTGAACTTCATTATTTAGGTACTATCTGAAATAAATTCAAGCTGACACCTCACAAATTGTTTGCTACTGATTCTTGTATTACTATACAGATGTTCCAAAAGCTTTCACACCAGCTTCTCCAGAAAATATCTGAAGACAAGGACAGGTTTAATTCTGTAGCATCCTTGTCTGGCAGGTACGCAGAAAGTTGAGTGGGCTGATCACATGCTTTTCATCTGTCAGTTCGTCACCGATAATAGGTGCTTGAATGAAAATTGCAGTTATTTCACACAGTACTGGATGCTGAAAGTTCATATGTCAAGAAAAGATGGACATGGAAAGAACAGAAAATGTTTCATAACAGACTTTATCTACAAAAGACATCCCTGAGCTGCCCTGTTGGGGGCAGTTATCTTTCGTGTAGATGTGATCTTGGCTTAATTTGGACTTGCAGATGCTTGTTGAAAAGAACATTATGCTCAGTCTGGGCCTGCCTACCCTGACACACCGAAACAAAGAGCAGGATTTTTCCAGCAGTGTTGAAGTCCACCTAAAGGCTGACAAAGTACTACAGTGCATTGTTTTCCTGATTTCCTGGAGCTGCAGCTCATTCCAGAATGCCAGCTACTGACACCTCTCAGCCACTGTTTCTTATCCACAGAGTTGTGCTGTAAGGTACAGCAGTTCCATAGGAGCAGCTCTATATATTCACCTCCAAATGCAGGTTGGACTCTACAGCTCTGCTGATTTTCATGACTAAACACAAACTTCCCTGGCTTTCCTTGTCTGAAAACAATTTTAACAACTCAGTCAAATTGCCCGCATCAGTGGTTACCTGGGCTGCAATTTATTCCAGATGATAAATACAGAAAGCTGTTCTTAACCTGGATTAGAGGCATCCTGGAGTGTTTCAAACAGCTCAGTTCTTGCAGGTTTTGGTATGGCATGCTACAACGTGACAGTAGCATGATGGAGTTGTTAAAATGGCCAGTTTGCCATTCGTAGTGCACCACTGATTTTTAACAGTAGCTAGGCAGGCTTTTTTCTGTGATTCATCTCCCCTAAATTTAGCTGCCTAAATATTCGACATCTCATCTGAACCAGTCATCTAGCGTAGGCTCAAAATTAGTCATCAGAGATAAGCAGCTCAACAGGACAGTCTGACCTGTGTCAAGATACCTTTCTAGCAGAGACAGGGGGTTAAGTCGTCTCTGGAGGCAACTGTTTTTCTCCACTGATTCTGACTTAATTTAGTGGCTTCCAACAGCAAGGTGAGGGAAGCTCTGTCCGTTGCTCTGTATTCCAAAAGTATCTTTTCAACTTCAGCTATCAATATCCTTCCTTTTAATCATGAAGAAACGTCTTGTGTTTGAAGCACCAAGCTGGATTTGCTGCCGTTATTTTCTGATTACTTCCTCTTTTTTTCTTATTATTTCTTCTTACTGCAAATAAGAAAAATTTCCAAGGTTAGGTGAAAAAGAGGATAGCTGTTCTACATTCTTTATTTAAACACATTTTTCCAGTGGTCCACAGCATAACTAGAGCTATGGGTTTCAATGTTTTCTCCTTAAAAACATAGATCAAACAGTATTGTGAAGCCATACATCTCCCCTGTCAAACATTTAATTTATTGTGCTGTTCATTTATAGCTTGAGACTAGAGAACTATTGGTTGACAAAAGAGGATGGATGGCTTTTTTATTGAGTCCTTACACAGCTGGCAGAAGATAGCAAATGGGGGAAGGAAATGTACAACACTCATTTCCAAGCTTCTAATAAATTGTGAATGGATCACAAGGGGTTATGCTAACTTAAATAAGTATTGCATTGCTTTTCTAAAGGATTGAGGGTTAACAATCATTTGTCTCATTCACCGTGGTTAAACTGAGTGTCAGAAAGCAGGTTAAAAACAAACTTTTATAGTGGTACACAACAGCTAATATTACGGATATACACAAGTAAATAGCATGATCCATTTCTAACTCAGTTATGGCTGTTGCTTCATCCCTCTGAAGTTAAAGCAATATTAGCATTAGAACAGTTCTTGTTTGGTATTATTTATTCCATTATACTTTAGAGCTCCTTTTCAAGTTAGTAGTTTATGGTAGTGGGATTTCAGCAGCTTGCTTCTCTGACAGCTCTGTCTGTTGAGTTTGTGCACAGGATGGCCGTGCTGTAGGCGGCACTTCGGGGCCCAGATGCTGCTGCTGCCTCGGAAGTTCTTGGTTACGACGCAGTGGGCATCCCTCAGCATCCACTCCTGTAATCTCTCTTCCTCTGATCATTTTGAAGTACATAAAAATCATGCCACTGTAGAAAAATGCCGATGCTTATTGGTTTGAAATAATAATTTCCTGGTTTGAATATTTTTCTGTTTTCTGCATTGTCAAGTTGTAGGTTTCATCTTCAGCTTTGGGGACCTTTGTCTCCTCTCTGCTTTTGCCTCACCATATCAGCCCTCATCTTTCTCTGTATCCATAATGCTGTTACTTCTATTTGGTAGTTTTATCGATCTGTAAACTTCATGTTCCTGCTGAGCATCCCGTAAGCATGGATACCACCCTTGACTCAATTAGTTTGCAAGGTCATTTGCACTATCAGCATTAAATGCATACTCTTACCAAGACTCCTAAGGGGAAAAATGGACAATTATCACAACTCTTACTGGATTAGGAAAGGACAGTTTGTATTTGGAGGGGAAAAAACAAAGGTAATTTAAATTGTCTGTTTTACCCAGTTTCTGCTTCTTTTGTTGTTAAGAGATGAAAATGTAATTTGCAAAAACAAATAATTCTCCTGGATTTTTTTTTTTCTTATTTCTCAAGTGGGAATGCTTTGTCATTGTGATACTTTCCCCTTAAGGGAAGTTGTCCCATAACATTTAAAATACATAAATTTTTTTTTAATGATCTCTTGACCATAGGTTATCAGTGGGTATAAGCCATGCAATCTGAACTTCAAACCGCTTTGTTATCTAGTAGCATTATAAGTCTTGTATCCTCTCTCTCAATCACTAGAGGGGGATGAATCCTATTTAGACATAGCAATTAAAGATATTGTGATTGGTTTCAAGTTAGACATCCTGATGGATTAGTTGGAATAAAGATCTGCATTCTACAATTTTCTAACATTCCTGAGTTCCTACTGTTTCACTTTTCCTTCAATTAATCTTTTATTTAGGTGCGTTAGTTTAAGCTAATATTAGTTTACACACGCATGCAAACAATATGTAAACAGATGAATAACTATTAAGAGGGCTGCAAAAGCCATTACGCTAATAGAAGTGTTTCTGCTAAACAGACGGTGAATGGATGCAGTATATAGTAATTCTCTTCAGAATTTTAAACAGCACATATATGAAGCAAATGTAAGAAAAGTGGTATCTGAGCTTTTTTAAATAAAGTGAAATTTCTGCTTGCCCACATCTTAATAAAGAGAAAGAAGCTAAGCCGCATTTCTTCTATCTGCACAGAATTGACCGCATTTCAATCAGTAAACCTAACAGTGAAGAGGAAGCGGTTTAAGTATGTAGCTGCAAATACCAAATATAGTAAGAGTTTAGAAATACATTGACAAAACTTGGATTGGTACATTTGTTTATTTTTTTTAGGCAAAATATACTTGCATAGTAATCGACACTGACCATGAAAATAACATGCAGAAATAATGATGTATGATTGATTTTTGAAGTGGAGAATGCTTTTATATCACAACCTCATTATCCAGCAATCAGCCTGGTAAAATCTTACAGAAGGGCTCATAAATGAGGCAGCACAAGTCAAAATAATTACCTTTACTTCTGTTATTTTCAGAAAAGTTCCTGTTTAGAATAGGTAGAAGAAAGGAAAAGGAACGGGTGGATGGGATATGCTGTAACAGAACTCCCCCAGACTTGCCTTCCACCTGCACATCAGCCTACGTTGCAGGAAAAGCACTGGCCAGACTTTGCTATTTAAAAGCTTGTAAATACCTATTTTAAAAACCTTATACACAAAAGGAGGGAGCTATGCAACTTTTAAGAATTAACACTTTAAAATATCTGTCCATCTACGTCCCCACCTGGAACACTTGTGTCATCTTGGCTTTAGAAGCTGTTTTGTGGGAACTCTGTTACTGTTTCCCAGCACAGATTTTTGTCTTCCAAGCTTCATGAAACCTTACATATAAATACCTTCATAGATACAAATCTCCAGTCTTTCATCCAGAGATAACCTCTGAGTTTGTGGAGATGGTCTCAGACAGTATTTTCATTCTTATTCTTCAGATTCAGAAGAGCATACCCAGCTAGCCCATTCTACAACGAGCTTTCTCAACAAAACAGCTTATGACGCTCCTCTCCTCCAATGGTAATTCTGACCCAACCTAGCGCCTTTTCAATTTCCATTTTTTCCATTTTCAATTTTGAGGCGTGGAGTCAAACCAGCCTGTTCTGGGAGGGCAGCTGTCCACCACCCTTCCTGCGATGTTAGCTGACTCTGTCTGCGAGGGGTTTGTCAGCCCAGCAGCCCTGCGCAGCCCAGCAGTGAGCTCCCATTGCTGCACATCAGCAGCCCTTGCGCTGCTCCCCGACAGGCCAGATAGTTTGACTGTAAAGGACGGCCTATCTTGAGCAGGTGCAGAAATCAAGCCATACCCTTTAGTCTTCACCAGACCAGACCTATTTAGCTCACACACAGGGCTGTTGACAGCACTTGTCACAATGTTAAGGAGCATTCATGGTAACCAATATACTCCTCCAAATTAGTCCTGCAGTTAAGAAGTCTCTAAAGGGGCATGGTGGTCTGCACTAACTCCTGAGAACTATGCTGGTGCACTGTGAGTGACTGCAACACCTGCAGGTACCCTGGACCCACCATCACATTCTCAGAGGCTTGTCCTGTTCCACATTTTAAGAGACTTCATGCATTCAACATCTTCACAAGGAAATAAAAAAAAGCACACCCTTGTTACTTCATACAAGCACGTTTGCAATTTTTTTCGTTCTTTTTGAAGAACTGTGTTGAGATTTTAAAAAAAAAATATGGTAGAGAAAAGATCCATTAGAATTAAACTGCCATCATTATAAACTAGTGTCAAACTTCAAGTATTTCTACTTTCCCTTTCCTATTCCTCTTATTTTCTCTATAAGTAACGGACTTGTTCAGTAAGTGAAATAGACTGCTTCAGTAGCCTATCATGTATTTTATTTTTGCTAAACTTTTGGTTGTGCTTTTTATACCATGCCACCTAAAAAAAATTTGTTCCATCAGACTGTTTTTCATTTAAGCTTATTGCAAATTATTTGAAAGGTTTTGTTTGTCCCAAGTGCAGCTTAGGTTCGGTGCAATAGATACTACTGCCTCCTTAATAGCATAGGGAGATAAAACATAGGATGGCTAGATACTCAACACTAGTTTCTGAAACTCACAGTTGATCCTTCCCCACCCTGCCTCCCTGTTTCCCCCCCAAACCTTTTACACAGTTTTACATGGATTCTCATAATTTTTTTTCAAGGTAATAGAAAACCACTTCCCCACTCTTTTAAATGTCAAAGATGTACACAGAGGAAAACATAGGAAAAGATTTTGTTTAAAATAGCCTCACCAACGTTGAAGCAACTGATGTTTTATTATGTTGTCTGGTGAACTCACCCTAGAGCAAATCATGCAGGAAGATGAATATGTTTTGAAGGCCTTTGAGAACAATAATTATTCTTCAAATGTATCCTAACTGCAGAAACATGTCTAAAAAATAAATGTTTGATGATTTACACAGAGAAAACTTACAAAGTGTTCAGTACCTTTTAGCAAAGTTTCATTGCTTGTCTTACGTGTGAGCCAAAAACCCTACTTTTGTGTTTCCAGCTGTCTAAATATTTTGTAGACTCTCCTGCTGTACTCTTGCTGGTTTGCTTTCCAACCTCCAACTGGCACTTAGAGCCAGATTTTCATGATGTTTGAGAATGTACATATCTCACATGTGTCATAGCCACCTCCATGTGTAGGTGATGAAGCAAGCCTGTGTCTATACACCAGATACTGCTCCCACCATTTAAATTTTAGCACATCATTGTAATGAAGTCTCAAGGACAGCAATCAAAATAACGCCCCTTCAAGACATTTTATAGCTGAGTCTTAATCACACAAAGCAATGTATCTTTTTCATTATATCATCTTACTTTCTTACCAAATATTCACTATGATCTTTTTCCTTAAGTCAACACATTTCTGCCTCTCCAAGCAATAAAAAATAGTAAGAAAATAATAGTTTCTGAAGGTAAAATGAATGCTAGAGTTTGCTTACATGTGTTTTAAGCTTGATTTAAATTTTAAAGCTTGGTTGAATACATGTAGAATACATGTAGATTATTCACTTTTTGTTTAAATGTTCTTGAAGTTTAAAAGGGTGAGATGGGTTGTACTTTTTTTCCATTGCTGTCTTTTTGGTGCGTCTTCACATGGGGATGTGTTTTCCTCTTGGGAAGCTGGCAGTGTAAGTGGCTGACAAACTAGCTAATAAATCTGAGGTTAATAGGGCTGTAGACAGCAAAGTACATAGGCGTAGGAAGGATCACCAGTCACAGAATGCTGCACATCTAGAAGCTGTCAATACAGAGTATGAAAAATGCAAAGGACAAAGCAAAACTAGAAGTTCCAGCTCATTTTTCTTCTTGCTGAAGCAATCTCTCACATCAGCATATCCTGGTGCTCTAGGGAAGGCTTGATCTTGCTTCTGCTCATGCCAGAAGAAAGTCTAATTTTTAACCCAAAGTGGACAGGATGAGGTCATTAATGACTTTTCCTCCAAAAATAAAACCAGAAAAAGTAGCAATGCTTCAGGTTATACTGAAATGGCATGTCTGTGTAAGAAGTATCGCTTTCTATTTCACGTGTAAAAACTAGTTTGAATTCATTGAGAGGTATTTAGAAATGGGTATTAGAGCTTTAAAGCTGATTATTCTAGTTCTCTTAATTAGTGGACCAAATGTCCGATACAACTGCTGTGCAGTCAAGTTATTGAGGACAATTTCCATCTGGGGAAAAAAAAAAGATCTTTTGAAGAAATTTTCTGTGTAGTAAATTAAATCCCTTGAAGTAGCTTGTGGCCAGAAATTTGAGTAAGTCAGTATGGCGTTCTTGAATTCAACAGAGCCACACTGATGGCTGTTGCCTGCAATTGTCATTGAATAATGCAATGAAATTCTCCTAAGGCACAAACATAAGCATGAGATAAGAAAGGGTGAAAAGGTGTTACTGCTCCACCAAAACTGTTCAAAGAAATGTCAATTGCTAAAGAGTTACGTCTTCAATATACTCTCCATTTGTGTAAAGCCAGCATAAAAAAAGCTGACTGGAGACTTAAAGGCAGCATGCACATCACAGTACTGCTAGGGAAACCCTCCCTGCGCTAGGAAGACTGCCAGGCTGCTCTTCTGGTGTCTTTGAAGGCATGATGCCCTGAAGGCTCCGTTCTCCCCTCTTCCTTCCCTGTGACTCTTCTCAGATGCTTTTTGATCATGCAAAGACCTTGCCAAGGGGCAATCATTTCAAAGGGAGCCAGGATGCCCCATAACAGCTGGTCTGGGGTAACTGTCTGCCTCTGGGCTCTTCCCAGGTGCTGTGGACACCATCCCACCTCCTGGCCTCTCGCTTGTTGCAGAGCAGCACCAATTTCTGTGGGCAGCTGCTTACAGCCAGGGAGGGAATGCTTTCCACATGGCACGGAGAAGGAGGCACTGGGAGCTGGGGCTGCGGAAAGGTAAGTCCGGGGAGCAGCCCCTCTTTGAAGGAGGAGTTGGCTGGGAGCTGCACCCCCATGGATCGTGCAGGGCAGCTGCCTGCTGTGGCCGTGCCACCACGAAACACCTCTTCCTGCAAGGCTGAATTAGTGCCCTGAGTTGGATTTTTTTTTTTTTTTTTTTTGAAGTAAGTTTGAAACTAAAGTACTGGGTTTGGTGGGGGTGGGAAATAGCCTGCTTAAAGGGGGAAGGGAGAAGACAAAGCTATTAACTACATAGGGACGCACATTCATATATGAAAGTCTTGGTCATTTGGAAGGGCAGTCTGCAGGGAGGCGCTCATGGGAGGTGCCATAGAAGCACAGTTTAGTATTGCGTGAGTCATGCCCCTGGCTGTAAACTGAATGAAGTGTGTGGTTAAGTGCCAGACTTGGGGGGACTGGGGCAGCAAATCTCAGCTCGTAATGTTACCTGAAACAACACTCCTACCTGAAGTACTTCATCTTCTAAAAGAGGTTTTCACTGTAAACGTACACTGCTTAAAACAGATGGAGCCAGGGTGTCAGTGTATTCCTCGGGCAACTCAGTGGGCAAAGTGAGATTGCAATAATAGAGGTGATTGTGATTCTTTATACCTTAAAGATTTAAATTCTGTGGCAGGATTAAGACTTGCCCACATTGCTAATCTGATTTGTACTGTCACCCAAGATTTCCTTCCTCGTACCTAGACTCTTCACTAAGTTTTCACATAGCAAGAAATTGTGCCCACTGTTGTCAATTCAGAAGAGTATGTATTCACACACACACGTGTGCTGGCACAGCAAGACATGAGCTTGATTTAGTACGATAGGAAACTGAATACTGTGGCCTCATTGGTATTCTGTTGTGTTTGTTTTGGTGGTTGTTTTTTTTTTACTTGAACATTAAGTGTATGACAACACAGATGTTGGATATGCAAATAGTGTAACTTCTGATATTTCTCAATATTAGTATAAGAAATATATGCTCTGAGGGGAAAGTGCTGATTGCCAGGCCATAGAGTGTTTAACAGCAAAAAAGAAGCTACTATAGTTGTCCTTTTTTAAACCTTAAACGCTTTCAGTAAGCATCAAATATGGACCACTGTCAGAGGAGGGATGCTGTATTACTAAACCTTTGTTCTGTTGCAGCATGCTTTCTTAGGCTTTCAAAAACAACAGAAAAAATTTACATTAAACCTTTAAATTTACAAATACTTTATTTTCAGTATTATATTGACAACTTAAAGATATTTTTAATTTATTTTACGATTATACTTTCTTTTCTTCATATTCATCTTCTGCAATGCAGTTTATGATTCTTGTGTCTGTGACCCCAAAATCAGTTGCCAGGGAAAGAAATGTGATGCCGCAGATTCAGCCCAGGACTTCAGTGCAGAATTAAGTGCAAGGAACAAAGAAGAAGGTGAGTGGCTTTCTAAAATAGAAACGCCTGTTAGAAAAATCCTTTTTTTTTATGTCAGCTTTATTTGAATAGGTAGTTCCCGTGTCAAAATCTCCACTTAACTGGAGTATATGTGTTTAGGTTTTGCAATGACTTTGTGCTCCTGGGGCTTATCCAGGCTCCACTGAAATCAGCTGAAAGGTTCCTGTTGGTTTCAGTGGGCTTCATTTCTGGCCTCTGCTAAAAATCTTTATGTTTGGAGATACTAAACTGAAAGGTAGGTATTGAAAGGCAAAGATTTTGATATGTAACTTACTCTCAAAGGATCCAGATCCTCAGTGTGCTGGATTCTGTGCTTTTGCTTTTTTTCAACCTCCATTAAACAGAAGGTGAGTGAATCTCTTCCTCAAGCACTTAGAGCAAGATTTTAAATAATGGAATGTTTGAATGCTGAGGCATCAGAATTCTTAGTTGCCCAGATATCTGAAAATCTGGCCTTCCTCAGAGTTTCCTACACAAATTTTTTAACTATTGCACTTGCAAATGAGAAAAATACATTCTGCAGTAAGATTTGTCTGGACTGAGATTCAAAATGTTTAAGGAACATCATTCTCTAATTTTCACATTCCTTTCAGTTGCCTGTGGTTTCATAAATTAGCTGTTTACCTCTCGCTTAGTCTTTGCTGTCTGTATGTTGGATATGTGGTTAGGCTAGTTGCCTACGCTCCCTGTTGCCTGTGGGGAGAAACAGGCAGCTCTGACCAGGGCAGGGGGTGAAGTCCGATGCACTGAATCATGTGCTTGGAGGTGCCATTGGCTATGGCAGCAGTTTTGGAAACCAGCCAAGATTAACTTCTAGATGGGTGAAGTCAGGTGAAATGTATGCTATCTTTAGCAACCAAGAAATGTGATTGGAAGCCTTTCTCTCTGACCCACAGGAAAAGATGCACTAATAAGCAGCAGTCAATCCATCAGCCAGCAAATGGTGGTATTTTCACTGAAAGTGGATTTGATGCTTAAAGGGGAGACGGATAATTAAGACTTCATCTTCCAAAATATTAAATATTGATTTGTAGCCATTTAGCAGCAGGCATAAAGCTCTCCTGAGAACTGGCAGCAACTGTCTAAAAGATTATAAAAGATTTTACTTCTCCATGTAGAATTTAGCATTTTTTTTTATTTAAAATTTATGAAATGAGAGTAAAATAAATCAGGAGGTAACTTCTAACCCTCTGAGTGTGTGTTAGTTCTGCTCCATGTTGCCATTCAGAGTCAAAATGGATATATAATTTTCTTTAAGGTTTGTATTGGCTTTTGGTTTATTGAAGTGTCAGGAGGTTTATAAGCTCTTCAACTCCAGTTTTGATTGTTTTATCCAAGTACTGTCACTTCTTATCAGTATTAAAGGCAGAAATCAAAGCATGGGACCCATGGGAAGTAGCGTTTCAAATGTACACCACCGCTCCTTTTTGTCAGTGTTCTGAACTATGCACCTCTGCTTCTGACAGCTAACCCAAAACGAGATAAGGAGGTGAGTTTCTTACTTCATTAATTCATTTGTGGATTAAACAAAGGCTTTTTTAACTAGAGTGTATTTCTTTCCACCTGCCTAGTCCTTTCTTTACGACCTGTGAAAATTGCTGAAGTACAGCAGACACCACATAGGGCAGCTTTGCTCTAGGCAGCCCGCTCGTCTCTTCAGCCTTTCACTAATTGTACATTGGGAATCTGCATGATTACATTTGTTTGAACAGGTGAAAAAAAATGTTCCAGTTAGCTGCGTCTTGCAGGGGTTTCTCCCTGACAGAAAGTAACCCAAATTTATCAACTAGATTTGAAAACTTAGCCTCAACTGTGATACTTGTTGGTCTGAGTAAAGTTAACCAGATGTTCAGCTACCTAATTGCTGCTTGGCACGGGCCGCTTGCAGGACACTGCTGCTGGACCGAGGAGGCAGGTGTGAAGTGGTTCGAAAAACCCTGCCTCTGCAGAAAGAAAATACCTGAAACTAAAGGGAAAGGAACAGTTTGTTCTCACTAGGCAGTGTCTGGGTGGATATTACAGGGTTTTACAGGTGGGATCTTTCCCTATCACAGCTCAGCTACCAAAATGGCAGTATCTTTGATGAGTAAAATTGCAGTATTTTTAACTTTATGCTGATGGCTCCATGGTCCAATCTGTGCAATAATAGTCAGTCTTGTAAATCGAGGGCTTTATTCATGGTAAAGCATTTGTGCAGCAAGTTTTCTTTCTTTTTTTTTTTTTCATTTTTTGAGATGTCTTTGCATTACAAACCGACGCAAATTTTCACAGTCCATTTTATTTGGATTAACAAGTGTGTTGAATTTGAGATATTTTTTTGTGCTTTATGTGCAATACTTTCAAGCTGATCAAATTCATTTCAGAATGTTCTCCATTTTATGCAAACTCACTTTAAATACATGTAAGCATTAGACTTATTTTCATTTCACCATTGTATCAGCTTATTAGGTTTTAAAAGTGCATTTCCACTATACCATCAACAGCAGTAAAGGAGAAAAGGGGACGAGCAGTGACACAAAATCTATTTGACAGAGTAAATAGTTTCTTTGCATGTATGTATATATAGGTGTGTGGTTTTATATGGATAAAGTCATGGTGATGTGACTGATGGCGCAGACATGTTTTAGCATTACAGTGACAAATCATGAAAGATGACACACACTTTAAAAAAAGATGGTATTTATTGGAGACTTGATTATTTCCTACCTTCACCAAATGTATAATTGACAGAGACAAGAGAATCCAGCAAGTTAGGGTCTAAATTGAAACACTAAGTCATGTCTACGTGGTAAGTAAACAGTAATTAAAAAAAAAAAAAAGTCACCAGTTCTAGAGGAGGGAAAAAAGAGAGGCAATATAATTAGAAGCCAATACTTAAATCTTACTTTGAACACTGCAATTGCAAAAAGCAGATATTTTGTAACAAAGATGTTGCAGTGGCATAAGCAGGGGAAAAGACACTAGGAAGAAGCAGGCAAATCTTTATATATTTGCACATTTCTAAGTAAGTATATATACCAGATATTTTTTGAGTCCTTGGGGTTTTAGTAAATTAATACCTTTGACCATTTCAGCTGGGCTATAGATCCAGGAGGGACATACATTTTATGTTCATTTCACTTTGACATTTTTATTGTTAAATGTTGTGCACTGAGTTAAATTTTTTTTTGCTCAAGTTTGGATACTTGAATCCTGAAGTCCTTTTATTCATCCTGTCATCTGTCATTGATGTAACTGACTTCCGTGACAGTGTTGACAGGATTTATCTAAGAGTTTGCTGGATAGCACATTTTATAAAATCAAATATAAATAAAAGGTTCCATCACCTGGGGGATATGGGATTGGAAGTCAATGGGTGTTGATGGTGCTTAGTTTTACAAAGAGCTATTCAAGAACTCACACAATCACCTCTTACAGATTTAGCTCTCTTTATATATGACCATGTTCGTATTCCCTTCAGGTTGGGGAGCAAAATGTTGTTTTTCTTTTTTTCTTCTCTGAGATCTGCGAGATAATCAAATATGTACCTGCATTTCTTTCTGACATTTCAGAAATACTAAGTCTTGTATTCTGGTCATAATGCTTTCCGAAGGAGGAGGGAGATGGCCCATTTAATAATGCATACTTCATTTACAGTTTGGAGCATTAGCCAACTACTTGTGATAATACTTCTTCCAGTCATAATACTGATATATGCAGAGTTCTAACTACATTTTTAAAACGAAAAACAACTGAATGATACATTCAAAATAATTCATGGAGAGGAAATAGATGTATTTCAGCATGGGAGAATATTTATGCATTATTTAACAGCAATAATGTTTGAATTCATACATTATGCAAATGCTGTTATAATCAGGAAAATGAAAGAACTTGGACTCCTGCAACATCTTTAAATCTACCATTAGGTACTTATTTGTGCATATCATTTAATACTGCACAATGTTACAGTATGTCACTTGAAGAGAGAAGTTAACAGAGACTAACAGGTTATAAAAAAGTAGAGCTGAAGAGTCCTGATTGCTACCTTGATGCTAATGTCTATAAATTTATCAGCAAACAAGAGTAAAGGCTTTAATGGTAATTTACATAAACTCCTCTTCCAGAGATAAGTTATTGGGGTTTTACACACAGTTCACATTTTGCGTTGTGATCCCTCTGCATACCCACCCACACACAACAGACCGGCGTGCAGCGTGGGCTGACACTGCCAAATTGTGTTTTCTTAATGTATCAGCAGCTATGCTCCAAAACTATCTAAACCAGCAAGCCTGACCAAAGCTGCTTCTCTCCTTTCTGTCTCTTACCTTCAAGACAAAATATCAAACATAAAAAAAAAAAAAAAAAGAGCTTGTGATCTGGTGAAGGGCATTAATAGACCTTCCCTCTTACCAGCTAAATCTGTTTATATCTCTGCTTAACTAAATTCATAAAGCCACATATATGTATGTGGGCACTTCATTGCAGTATGTGCCACACACCCTTTGTGATGTCTGTGGCATTGTGGCCGGTGTGAGTGTGCATACGTGTAGCCGATGGGCGTGGGAGGGGGCGATGGCAGCCCTCGGCCCGGGAGCTGGGCCCGAAGGCACTGCTCTGGAGCTAGAGATGCAGGACAGGGTACGAGCAGGAGCTCGGCATGGCGCCTGGGTGGCCTTGACAGAACTGGCCCTGGCTGTCAGGCCCAGGAGAAGAGCAGATTTCTGCCCCAGTGTTGGGTGCCTCCTGGTCTCTCCCTGCCACTCCTGCTTTTGTTTTCTTAGTCCTCTTTTCATCAACGGTTTCTTTTTCTCCCTCTTTTAAATAGCTCTTCTGTTTCTTTCTTTTACTGCATTCAGCCAGGCTTTCTACCAACCGCTTTGTCCTTACAGCCTTTCCTCTTCAGTACTTCACGTTAATGAATTTCTCCTCCAAATGATATATGAAGTCATCTGTAGTGTGTACTACTCCCATGTTATGAAACAGAGCTAGTCAGACATATGTCCTCAAAAGTGTCTGGGGTATTATCTCCTATTTTGAGCCTAAGAAGTTGAGGGTTCAGCTGTGTTCAGCTTGCTCTTTGGAGAAGCAATCTTGTGTTAGAGCCCCAAGACTGTCCTTTTCCACTGGCATCAGCCTTCAGTACACAGCACGCGCCAGCACTCACCCTGCCCTCGCCATCCCCATGGGGAAAGCCAAGAGGAGTGCGAGATGTGAAGCGACCTGTGAAGGCTGTGCTTCCAGTGCTGCCATTTGCTTCTCTGAGGTAAAATCCAAGGAGTTCACTTGCTGCCCAACTGCACAGCCACTCTGGAGCTGTGCTTGAATGGACTTGCTCTGGTTGGTCTCCAACATCTCAGGGTCTCTTATGTCTGCATATATGAAAAGTAAAAATGCACAGGATACAGGAAGAACAGAGTAGACAGATCCTCCTTATCTCATGGAAAATACTGGAGCTTTTGGGTCTGGTGATAATGATTAAAAAAGAAAAAAAAAGAAAAAAACCTTCAATTTTATCTGGTCTGTTCTTCTTTGCCATTATGGGAATGAGAACTTCAGAAATAACAGTACTGATTATCTTGTGCTTTTCAGTCTCCCACATTTGACAAATATACCCTGGAGGGAATGGGCTATGGATGATTTTGCCAAATTGGAAGTAAACACTGCATCTGATTTCTTTTTCTTCCTACCAAACTTTGAACATGCTTAATGCATTGGCAGGAAAGGTGAAAGACAAAGGAGCTTCCTAGTCGGTGATGGACTCTGCCAGGTCCTTTCTTGCCTGGCTGATTTTTAGGTCAGCATTTGGGAAAACAAAGCCATCAGTAGTCAGAGGTGCATAGCAATGAAAGAAAAGCTAGACTTTCCCTTTGTAGTCCATGAGTGAACAAAATTTCTTCCAAAGTATTCATATTGCAAAATCCTTCATTTTTAATAACTAATATTTCTGTTAATGATAAAAATAAGAGCAAATAGAAATAAAGAATGATTGTACTGAGAGAGCAACCAATTTTCTTAACCCTTTAAATAAATCTGGCCCATCACTTGTCAAGGAGTGATTTACAGAAACGGACAGCAGAGGGAAATTTACACTGATTTCCATGTGTACTGGTTGTATGGCAAGCAAAAAAGAATTTGCATGCAGATGCCATCAATCCAGCATGTCTCGTAAACACTATATTCCCATAATAGCTCAGGAATTCAGAACAGATCTTCTTGCAACTGGGTGGCATTTGGACACATTTTGGGTACTCACCAATTTGAATCCAATCCACAGCCTGGAATTTTTACTGTGTTAGAGTCTTCCAGAAATGATTACTTTTTATGGCAGAATGGATGCAATACTGTTTGCTCCTCCATCATAACGACTGTGCCAGGGCTTCTGCTATAAAATCTCTGTTGCTAACAAGAAAACACAATTCAACCAATATATTGTGCTCCTGGCTAAGAACTGGCATGCAAGAATTCATCCTGGAAATTTTTATTTGCAATGAATGATTTCTAATTTCTTGAAATGCAAAATAGTGCATGAACTCCCTTTTGTTGAATATTATCTGAGCTTTATGTCATTGTAGCAGTCAGTTGTTGTAAAGCTGATTGGGACAAGAAAGAGGGACAGTAGGATGCAGCAGGCACCAAGGGTGCAATAACAACATGAGCCCACTCCAGTGCCAACTGGAGACAACCAGCTGATGATCAAGAGGAGACAGGGCTGTAGAAACTGAAGTCAATATGTTGTACAACGGTAAATAAATTAACAAGATATTAACTTTGGAGTGGTTATAGTAATGTCTTTAATGCAGACCTCTCTGTTTTACATAGCTTTGACAGTGACAGATGGGAGTGCTGGCTATACAAGAAGAAAGTGGAAGCTAGTTTTCACTGCAGTCATTTCATGGCACTGTTGGACTGGTGGTTGTGTTGTTTGTGCATAGGTGAACTGAGGTATAAGTTAGTCTCAGGTGGAATTCAGTGCCTGAACACAGCAGGAAAGCCCAGCCTTAGCTAATACAACACGTTCACATCACTTCAACACTTCCTCCTGACTGGTGTGCTCCTTTTGGTCAAGCAGATGGTACAGCATTTTGTAGAAGCTGTCCAGCGCGTCTGTGTTTTCCCTCTGATTACAGCTCCTGAGATCAAATTTCAGAAAGTGCCTGTTGGGGTTGATGTAGCTTGAGAGTTAGCATGACCAGGCCGCTTAAGCAAAACAGTTAGCATAACTGAACAGGCCGCTGGAAAGGGCAGCTAAGAATAACAATTGAGAAAGTTCTGATAGTGTACGTGGTGTGGGTTAGCAAAAACAAGATGTGTTCAAGGACGTGGAGGCAGTCTGTTGCTATTGGTGTTAGTGCGTAGTTACCAATCATAAGGGAATACAGGGTGCGTGAACAGCACGTGATTTATGTCTGTAGCCTATCTGAATAAGTGTGATCGTGTGTGCAGATATGAAAAATGTATATAACCGCACAAGTGGAGCAATAAATCGAATCGGCTGTGCATTGCATCTATGTGTGAGAGTTGTTCCTGTCCCTGCATGGATGCTGAAACTCGGCAGTGCCAAATCCAGCCAGGCCTCTGCTTCGGCAGGAGGGTTGGACTAGATGACCCACAGAGGTCCCTTCCAACCCCTACCATTCTGTGATTCTGTGATTCTGTGATTCTATGATTAGCAAGGATGCCATTCCCACCACAGAGAAGTGCAAGAACTGTGGCAATCACTCATCAGAGGTCCTTGGAGACACCAAGAGAGTCAATGGTATGGTTAACCCCAAAGCTGTCACGCTGTAGAAATTTACTTTTCTGCCTAATGCAACCCTGTTGTTTTGGCAGTGTGGACAAACTCCAGCTGGAGGAAGCGCCTGCTTGGTGAAGAGAATACAACCCCCATCTGCAAAGTTATGCAAAATCAAGATGAGAGCTTTACATTTCTATGGACTTAGAAGAGGGTCTTCTAAAAGACAGCATAAATTCTACACAACCAAAAAATGACACAGTAACTTCTTTGGGATTTTGTTTAATGGTTCAGTAGAATGCCTGCATGTGGAAAAGCATCTCTGGATTAACTCCTTTTGTTAGCTCATCCTTCTTTGAAGGAAGACTATTGCTCTTCTTACTCCTGTTAGTTTCTGATTGCACTTAGGACATGCTCCAAAATCCACTGAAGTCAACAGAAAAATTCCATGAGAGCCCAAACACCAAATTTCTGTGGTTTTCCCTATTCAAGATCGTCCAGTGTCTGTCCCCAGTGTGCCAGGATGGGTCCAGGATACTTGCTTTTCCAAACAGAAAAATGAACTCAAACATGAAAATTGGCACTATGTCACCTATGTTCTGGCAATCCTTTCTTACAGCACTGTTTTAACGCATGTTAAATTTTGCGCCAATAGTTTGCATATTCTTATACTAAATAAATATGTACATTTATGTACACTGTGATGTAATGGCAACTTACATCTCATATGACCATCTGACATTGTTTCTCCTTGGAATATATAATGGATGCATCTTGTCAGCATCATGAGAAAAATGCTGTTTCAACCTAACAGCATATTTTAATTTCAGATAGTCAAAACGGTGTATCTTTAACATAGGGTTGTCTGCAGTTTGTGGTATGGCTTTTGTAAGTTTGCTAATTCCTTTGGGTTTTAATTAGAAACACTTCAGCTACGTTTCCCTAAAACATGCAGATGCTGAGGATCCCACAAACAGTATTATTAAGATGGCTTCTTAATTGATTTTTCTCTGGAAGCAATTTGTTTCTCTTCCAGTTTATTGTGGCAAACACTGGCATTTGTCACTTCTTCCAGTAACTGAAGCTTTCTGCTTTAATAAATGCACATATTAGATGCTATTCTTTCTCTGCTTGATAGGTGTATAGTGTCAGGCAGGAGAAGGTCACAATGATGTTAAATTTGCTGCTAAGCAAAGGATCAGAGTGTAAATGAAATCTTGAAAGCTGGGAAATGAGAATGTGCAAGTGTAAATAATGTATTAATTATTGACAGCTAAGGGACCAAAGAGTCCTGTTTAGTAATGACATCTTTATTGTCACACTGCCTGACACTATCTCAGGTATTTTTATTTTAATAACAGGTTTTCCCCCCAAGATAGTAAGTATTTCAATTTACCAGTGTAACATTATTGATATTTTTCATTTTCTTTGGCTTTTCTTTATCTTACTGCAGTCTAGGTGCTTGGTTGAGGAAGGGATGGGGGAGAGTCAAATCGTCTTATTTTATTGTAGCAAGTGATATTATTATGGTACAAAATAGATTTTTCTTATAATAAAAGAGCACAGTACTGAGGTGCAAAAGGAGATTCCACCTCATGGGTTATTTATAGAAGATAAGATAGAGTTTAGGAAAAGATATATGATAGCTAAGGGCTCAGTTTTGCCAACAGGCATTGCTTAACATATGTGAGAGGCAGAATTGATTTCACCATGGCTTTCCTGAGCAAAACACTGGTTAGGTAAAAGAAAGGTGCTTCTGAGGTAAAGTCTTTTAATATTCTGTACTTCCTAAACATTGCACAAAGTCTAAGAGTATTAGTAAATTTGTTACTATGTAAATGATTTTTTTTTATTACAAATTAGCACAGAAAAAAATCCCATGATCCAAAAAAAGGTCTTAGTGTAATACCTGTTTGCATAAGACTGCTAGGATAAATCTTGGCAAATACCAAGATTTTAAAAGAAAAAAAAACAACCCCCAAAAAGCAAAGCAAAAAACCCAAAGATACATCCTGAGCCTTGTTTGCCAATGGAGCCAAGAACTTTTCTCCTCCTGAGATTTTAACCTGTGGAGGAGATCTGGTCTCTTGCTTCCCAAGCCCTCCAGCAAGCTCCTCACGGAGACATTGTGAGCCCCAGGCAACTGCAAGAGGCTACACTGCCGCTCTGCAGCCCTGGGCCACCTCCAGCCCCGCTGCTGGCCCTGACTCCTGCTTTAATCCCCACGCTGGCTCTTCCCGTAAATGGTAGATCTTGCCCCTTCTGTAGGTGGAAGGGACGGCAGCCAGGGGAGGCTTGCGAGGCTCTGGGGGAAAGTGGGGGCTGCGCAGTGTCCCTTCGGCGCAGAAGGTGCTACTGGGAGCTGGGGGTTACAGAAAAAGAAGAGGCAACTTCTTCAGATGCTCTCCAGCTATTTGTCTTTCCTTTCTCCTTAGTGAGGAGAGCTGGGCGGCAGCTTTCAGTCAAATCCTCTTTCCCCTGAAAAATGCAGGTTCTGGTCTGTGGAACTGCTTAGCAAATTTCTGTCAGCTTTAGTGAATTGATCCTGGTATGTGGGGAGCTGGAAAAAGTGAAAATATCTCACAGTTTTCAAAACGTTGTTTGATTGATTGCGTTGGAAAGATGTTCCATCTGAAGCAGCTCAATTTCTTCGATGTAAAAATATTAATATTTTTACATAGCTAAAATTAATGAAACAATTCACCTGAAATTAATTTTCCACTTTTGAGCTGAACAAAGCCTTGCTGTGTGTTCGGCCAGGAGTGTGCTATTGTTTCTGTGAACAGCAAGAGGCCATGCTGTGCCCAGCTTGGTTGGTGCGTGCTGTGGGGCTCCTCGTGCTGGTGGCTCTGCCGGCGTCATCTCTGCGGGGAAAAGAGCAGATTCATGTTACCAGGATGTCCCCAGCTGCACCACCCACTCGTAAGGTGTTATTTACTGTTGCTAATACCACGAGGGGAAAATGCAACTCGCTTTTTAAGTCTGTTGTTATTTACAGAACATGTGTCTCAAGCATTAAAAAATGCCATATGTGATACTGAATATGGAGCCTTCTTCCTCTGCCCAAGAATATAACTTTATCAAACTGAAATTTCCTGCTCATTTGAGCCAGTCTCCATAGCAACAGTACTGTACACCTGTGATGTACAAGTATAAGCTGTTACAACCTCTGAACTAGGCAGAATGAGCCATGCCCCATCCCCCTGTCAAAGGGAGAAGTACATTGCCCACGTATCCATGGCACACATTTCTATATTTTACATATGTGTGGTCTGTCTATAGTGTCATTTTATACAGAATTACCCTACTTATATTTGGTAAATAAATACAAGTATGCTACTTACATGAAGTTATACACTTGCAGAAATGCAGTGTATTCTTGTCCTGAGGGAAGACTTTCTAATGCAAGCATTACCTGAAAATAAAAGCTTGTGCTTACATTTGCTTCTGTAAGAATTTCCAAATTCGAAAAATTAATAAAATGCCTCACTCTTGCAAATCTGTCAACCTGTTAATAGTACATCATTAAAAAAAGAGTAAAGCAACTGCATGCTGAATTATTTAAATACTGTTTTAGTAGTAAACTGGAAATAATTATGCACCTTTGGCTATCCAATATTGCAAACAGGCTATTGCTGTTCACTCCATAACTTTTAGTGAAATTGAACTCGCCAATAAGAAACAAATGGTTGTATTTTAAAGAAACCTGAAATGATTTCCCCAGGTCATTCATAAGGTAGATCATTACAGAGAAACATTTTCTTATGCAAAGGAAAAATAGCTTACTAATGCAACGGAAATTATATTTTAAGCTTCCTACATTTATTAGCTTATGTGAGAAGAGGCAAACTTCAAAGGATAACTTTATTTGAAATACATGCAGTATAAAAAACTACATAATCATAAGTATTGCTCTCAGATATACTATATATTACTAAAAATACAGATGAACTGTTTCCATCTTCTGACATTCGCACATTCTTGTCTTTGCTTTCAGATCTGCCCTCTCTTCCCCTCTCAATTCAGTGTTTCCCATGACCAAATGCAGGGCAAGCTACAAGCAAAAAGAGTGAAATATGATAGACGATACATGTATCTCTTCAAAGTTGAATGCAGCAGGTTGCCTGAATTTTTAATACCGCTTCTTGATACAATGTTCTTGACTTTTTCCCCCTGGTTTTATTAGAATCCTCATTTCTATGCCAGTGAAAATGGGGCTTCTGCTCCCAGAGCAAAATTTCTCATCCTTGTTGAGCGAAGGGGTGTGCAGTGGTGGTGGTCTTTTACAGGGCCAGAGAAGACAGGGTCTGGCCCCTTGCCCTCGTGCAGGCTGCTGGCAGCACGGCCGTTCGGCTGGTACCAGCTGGCAACTGCATGGGAAGGGAAGGGAGCTGAGCTTTCACCCGCAGTATAAGGATGGGAGACAACTATCTCTGCTTTTTGTTTGGTTTTTTTTCTGTAACAACTATTAATTTACGTTTTTTTCCTGAAGTGTGGTTGTTTTCAGATTTTCTACTAGGAAATATCTGTCTTACGTAAGCTGCTAATACTCTGCTTGAGGCAGAACATGGTGCTTGGAGCTTATGTAGGCTGATTTCAGGGAAACTAGCAGCATTATTGATTTTCATTGGGCTTATTAAGATCAGCGTAACATGCACTTTTGCTATACTAGATTGTATTTGGCTTTCATCATGAAATCTCATTACACTAAAAAGAAACGGAAACAAGTTATGCAAGTAAAAGATTTTGCAGAGTACTCTAATGAAATTACTCTGCATCTGTGAAAATACACTTTTGATGTAGGTCGTTCAAACCCTGAATGCTGCTGGTCAGATTCTGTTCTCATTTGCTTTTTGAAAATTAAGAATAAATTCTCCAGTTTTAGTGGAAGTATTTCAGATTGATACTAAATAACTGAAGGTATAGCTCAGTCCTTGAAGTAGTCGTGCTCTCTGAATCCTGATGTTGAATCAGCAATTTACTAGGAAAGAGAAGTCCCAGTTGTTTCTCTGCTTGCATCTGGCATGGAATATGTTACAACATTGTGAAGGTGTGAATTGCATGTGGCTGTGGGTGCACTCCTTTTAGACCCCCAGCCAGAATGAGGAATGAACAGTAAGCTTGTTCTCACCCTTTTGGTTCTTGTGGGACATGAGCTAGTTGTGATTTGCCTGCTGACAACGGCGGAGGAAGCGTGAGCTGGTAGCACAGTGCATCTCCTCAGCGCAGCATCAGAGGCATAAATTCCTCTTTCCTGAAGCTCAGAGGAGGTCCAGCTGCCACCCTAACTTCCCTCTTCTGAGCCCAATTCACCACCGATGCTCATATGTCCAAACCTTGACTCTTCTCCAGCATTTCTGGAGCTGCAGACAGTGCTGTGACTTTCTTATATTCTGCTAGCAGGGTGGAGGTAAAGGTTTTTATGTGATTCCCAGCCCACGAGTGTCTGGACTCTTTAGGGAGAGCAAAACTCCTTTGCTGTGGGTGTCCCAAAGCCACTGAAATCACGCGCCCAGGGCTGTGCGGGGCTGGGGATGGCAGCAATGCCTTCCTGCCCACAGTGGGGTGGCAGCAAGCCTCGGGCGTGTCTCTGTGTGGCCAGACCTCATCTTGTGGCTTGTCAAGCAAGTTTGCAGGGTTGAGGAGGGGTTTTTTTGTTGCTTTCATTTTTTTAGCACTTGAAATGGTGATAAGGAAAACACTTCCCCAAGATCTATACTTGTGCTGTAAGAATGGATCAAGACTCTTGAGCTGTCAGGGAAAAAAATATCCTCTTTTGACATGTTTTGATGATGCCTCTTAGAATATTTCCTAATGGCCAGGATGCTTTTATTTTCATAGTTGTTCTACATTTGGCAAAAGCAACATTCTTTTGAGAAAGAGAAAACTAGTTTTGAAGAAATATGAGAAACTACTTTCAGGCTTCCTTTCCTAATACAGCAGTGTATTTCAGATCATAGAGAAAGAGCTATGTAAGGTACCAAAACTAGCAGAAAGCACCCAGTTAAAAAACAACATACAGAATAGATGCTAAGAAGCACAAATTCAAGATACAAAGCTGTAACTGCGAAGTGACTTGAGGAGTACATATTTTGCATTATTGAAAGGCTATGATATAATGACATTGCATAGTTACCTCTTGCGCAGTCTTGAGTCATTCCCTGTTGATTCAATGACACTGCTTTTCCACTTGGAATTGCATACCAGTTTGGTGGTTTTACATGGAGAAACTTTGGTATCATAAATGGACTGACCATGTCCTAGACTTCAAAGCTTTTTTCCAGAATTGTTCATACCCATATAGCAAAACGCTAAAGGGGAAGATCCCCTGAATATACATGTGACTGTCTCATTTATTTGTGAAAATGGGTCTCAAAACTGCTGAACACACAGCTTTATGGAAAAGAGCTCTCCTGTGTTGCTGACAATTAGTACACTTTTCACTTGTGAAATGAAATGATGCTTTCTGCTAATGCTACAGTATAGTAATCAAAAGCACCTAATCCATCTGATGATTAAAAATTCCCTGCTGGGCTTTGCTGACCAAATTAATACAATTAGTAAGACATTTCAAGTAGAGAATTTCCTGCAAATACTGATATTCATATACTTTAAATTAAAATTATGAGAACTACACATCAAACGAAGAGAGGTCTTGTTCCCTGGTGCGTCTCAGTGAGACCCGTTGCTGATGTGCGGCAGAAGAGATTTTATACTAAAGTGCAGGTAAGCTTTTCACTCAGATCTCAGCTTTAGAATCAAATTAACTGAGTGATGAAAGCATTTTCTTTTTGACCTCCAACCAAAGAAACCTAGCAAATCAGCTCCCTTAAATAAGTTAGCTTTGTAGGCAACGGTAACAGGTGCTATGGGTTGTTGTTGGGTATTTGTTTGTTTAATATTAATCTAAAATTATTTAAATGGCATCTTAATAGCCTTATTTTATGTCTCTTATTTTGATTTTAAAAATCAGCACATTCCCCTTAGTGCAGTTAATAGGGTCAGTCTGTAAGCCTGTGCTGGTTACCATGCCTTCAGTCATGTGGAATCCAAACAGCCATTATAATTTGTTTCTAAACAGATCAAGAGCTATTTACCATCTCAATGTTTTGTGCACAGCTGGGTGTCTGGCAAACATCCAATATCCATTAACATTTAAAAATTAGTCCCATAATGCATCTTTTCTGTGGCTTGAGGAGTATACACACTGACACATGTTGGGAACCAATTATATTTGCACCACCATTAGTCTGGCTGCATTCAACTTCCCAGTAAATGAGGGCTAATTTAGTTTCCAGAATGGTGTATCTTAAATTCATGCAATGACCTTAGAGAAAGCGGAGTATCTGAAGATATAAAGAGGAAGGAAATGTTCAGAAAGAATAATGCTTCCTTTTTTTCTGCCTAAAACATAGGAGTACATTATTATATGACTGTTCCTAGCATCCATGCCTGGCCCTGGAAACCAGATTCCTCTAATTCAATACTTCTAAAATTCATGAGCAGAATTTAGATGGAAAGAAATCAGACTAATACAGTAAACTAGAACACCCTCCTTGCTCAGATCAAACCTGCTAATGGACCTTTTTATAACAGCAATTTAAGACCTGCCTGTAGTAGGTCTAACTCTTTAGGTTCCCAACTGGTTTTAAATATTCTATTTTCCTACCAGCAGGAAAATAAGAAATACGGATTTCACAGTAAGTGCTGTCTACACTGCTTGTGAAATATATTCTAACAATGCCGTGCAAGTAAAACGACCTTCACAATTGGCAGTTTGGCAAAAAGGTTTAATGAAAACAGAGAAACACAAAAATATTTTCTGAGAACTACAGTTTGCCAAACCTCTGCTGCCATGAGAAATGCCTTCAATAGTATCAGAGGTGAAATGGGGTGTCTAGCTTGGCAGATGAGTAAGTGAGAAGAGGGGTTTTTGACACCTTTCCCTGCAGCGTGTCAGCACAGCTCTCGTAGTCAGGTTCTAGACTGATTGGCTGCTGCTGCTGCTGACTCTGCTGCAACATGCTGTACAAAGCTTATCTTCGCTCACTTCGTCTAAGTCATGTTGCTTAATAAAGCTAAACTGCTTCTACAAACAGAACACTATTCTGCATCCTTTTAGAATTCAGAGACAGTTTAAAAATACTGTTTTTCCTTAACATTCATCCAAACCAGTTAAAAACTCAGGAAGGCAGGAATTTTCTAAATGGGCATACAGCAATGCAGTGGAGTGAGCTTCCAGGTGACGAGCCTGCTTTCTCCTACAGCAGGGAACAGTTGCAGGAGCCCCGTCCTCTTGGCACACTTGTTTGAATGGAGTAGCTGTAGGAGTCTGTCTGGGGTGAGGCTGCAGGTTTATGAGCAAGTTTATGAAAGTTTAAGATATATAAATATTTATTTACGTGTGTTTAAAATGCAGTATTTAATATGTATAATTATGTTCTCCAGTTACATCCATATAGTTCAGAGTTGCCCTTTGCCAAGTATTTCTTTATTGCATCAGCACTCCTTTTCCTTTTTGTGCAAGAAAGTAGCCTTTTAGTGAAATGGCTTATTCCTTGAAGATGCTCTTTTGAAAAAGTTCATTGTACAGTCAGTATTTACAGATGCTGTTTATACTGCATTTCTCTCAAAATACGTAGCTTTTTATTTTACTGCTTTCTGTGAAACCCATGCATGTAGTCCCTAACAATAATACATTTTCATGCATCATTGGCAATACAAAGCTTCATTTAGACTATTGATTAACATTCTTGCTGTATTAGAGCTTGTTAGTGTTTTATACCTTCTTATTCTTTGGTGATTTCAGGAATTGACCTTTGCAGATTTACAGCACATAAGCAATTAGCCAGTAATAGATTAAATTAATAAAGAAGATTCGTATCAAATTTTGGGGCTTCACAAATCTGTGATGTTACAATACTGTCCATTTCTTTATTTATATTACGCATAGCTGCTGTTACTAGCTGAAGTCCATGTGTGTTGAATCCTGCTTAAGACACTTGAGTTACATGCAGGAAGAAGATGCTGCACGGCGTGTTTCTAATTTGCTGGGTAAGTGGGTAGGGATGAGAACTGGCAGGAAGGTTGCAATGTTTTCTTTTTTGGTCTTGACAGTCTTTTTTGTTTTTCAGCTATGGATTTAACAAAACAAAACTAGAACTAATTTTAATTTTTAATTAAAGTCAATAGCTTATGTTCATGCTGAAGTATTTGGTACAAAGAAGAATAAAAGAAAATACAGAGAGAAACTTGAAAGAGAAATGCATTTCTTCAGCTTAAGTATTTGGTTTCCAACTAAGAAACAGCTCTGCAGAGTTCGATTATCCTTCAGGGATAACTTAGAAGAAGTGAGCAATTAGCTTGATTTTCTGTTGAATATGTAGCTTGTGTCTCAGTATGTGATCTATTAAAAAGATGATCATTCCTTTTAAACTATGCCCTGATACACATGGAGCCTGTTGCTGAAGGTAAAAGTCAGTGGAGTCCATCACCACGAGACACAGCTTTTCTGTCTTGCTACCCAACAGTCAATGGTAATTTAAAATTCCATAAAATGTCCAAATTTCACACAGGAAAAACAGAATGCAGTTTTACATTTCGTATGTTAGGGGTGTTGGTGTTGTTTGGGTTTTTTTGGTTTGGTTTTGGTTTGTTTGTGGGTTTTTTTTTTACTGTTATGCCATTCAAATTTTACCACAGGGAGAAATTTGAGTGTTTGAGTTTAAAAATGAGCTTTAAGTGACTGGCATGAGAATGGAGTTTGCAAAAGCACTGCCAAATTTTCTGCACACCTCAGTCCCACTTTGAGCACCTCCATCTGTCAAACTGTGCTGCTCCAAATACACACTGAGCTGATGCTCAGGCCTTGATGGGCCTAAATTAGTAGGCACCTGTATTTCTGACATTGAAGCTCCCATGGTATCTGAAACCTTGCTTCTGCTCATGTTTAGAAGTGCCTCAGTCCTGTCGGGACTGAGCAATGTGGTACCTAACTTGTACCTTCACCTGCAACATGAACCCAATGCATTAATATTCACAGCAAACTCTCGGTCTCGCACCTTAAAGGCCAGACTGCTCTAAATCCTTTCTGCATCTTCCCAGCATACTAATGTGAGGAGTAAACCCAAACTGTGCTCTTTCCCAGAATTGTGGCAGGATGTTGAATAATCCCCCTCTTGCCTTTTTGAAACTTAACTTCAAGGCCTTCTTAAAGAGATGAGGTCTTTCTGAGCCCTGTGCACCAGTGCGACTGTTGCTGGCGTGGGCACAGGTGGGCTCCCAGTGGCACAGCTCCTCTGCTCCTGGTGCGATTTGCACCAGCCCACACACATGGTGCCCAGCGGTTTGGCCTCCTTTGCCCTCAGTCCCAAAGGAACACGCTTCTTTAAGTCCCCTTTCACCTCTGCTTAAACGTAAGTCGGCCCTGCCATGGACTGCCCAGCCTAGGGAGTGGTGAGATCCAGCTGTTTATCGAACTGTACACAAACATGATAGTTAAAGTTAGAGCTCATCTATGTAAGAACGAATATAAGAAATGCTTTTCCATCTCATCCTGTTATTTCTTTGAACTGATCATGCATCATGAGAACTACTGGTGCAGAATAGCCCGTCCTCCTCAAAAATAACTTTAGCTCTGGATAATCAAGATGACACCTACTCACTGCTTCCATACAGCCCAGCAAAAACATCCTGTGTGGTTTCCAGGGCTAGCTGCAGTCCAGAAGCAAATTAGGTGTTTTCTGGTGTCCAGGAGCCTAGGCTAATAAACTCTGCAGACCTAAGCTAGCTTTTCATACAGATGGTTTGTGGCTTCCTGCATTGTGTTTCCATTTATATTGAAAATTACGCTGGATCTGGCAGCACTGGAGCTCTGCCAGGGCTAATAGGCCCATCCAGCCCCACACTGACTCCTGAAGAGCTCCTTAGCTCCTTCCTGCATTGCTGCTCCTGGTGCTGAGGAGCACTTGTGACTGGGGTGTGTGCAGGCAGCCCAACCCAGGGTCCTGAGCTTTTATTACATCATTTGTACTTATATTTATTTTGTTGTTTTAGACAACTTGCATTTCTGCTGGCTTCAGGAAGGTGCTGTGCTCGGGTGCACCAAGTCCTGCCTTTGTAGGCTCCATGTTATCAGTGAGCATGGGGTAACACCAGTGTGATGGCTGTGCTGTAGGTTTAATCAGCTCAGCAGGGACTCAGGGCAAGGCTGCGTATTGCCCAGAAACTCCTTCCATCTGGCCATCCCAGCAGTGGACAAAGCTGAAGATATCGTCCATATCATTGCTTCATTGAGGCGTTCTCTGGAGTACCTGATGATGGGACTAAGAGGCATCTATCAGGCAGTGTCTCAGTCACCAGAGAAGATGACCCCTGCATAAAGCACAATGAAGAGGCAAGGTACAACTGCAGCTTTTGCACATGCCAGGTTCACAGGCTCTGTACTTGTTACTCTTGCAGAGGGTGAGGCAGCTGGGAGCTGTGCAGACCGGCTTCTGGGACACTCTGGTAAGGGCTTGCCACAGACGGTTAGCAGCACAGGGAGCAAACCTCTGTGTTGGCAAAGGGGGAGCAAGCAGAGGGGCCAATGCTGCCAAACACAGCCCTGAGAGGAAAGTCAAGAGGTTGGCCTCCAGGAGACACATCAGGCCTGTATGTGAGCATGGTTCCCTCCCCGAGCAGCATCACCTCCCAGCACTGGAGGGTCCCACTTGCCTGGATTTTGCCTCACGAAAGTCTCTGCGGGGCAAAAGGCACACAGCCCGCATTTCATTGCCATGGCCTTTTAAAAACTGAATGAAGTGCTCATGAAAAGTGTGGGGGAGTGGGGTTCTGGTTCTCCTCTGTTTACTCAGGACGTATGAACTGGAAGGCTGTGGCTGGCACCATTGTTGATGCAACTTCGGTATTACTTTGGCTTCAATTTTTTGAAGGAAGCCAGCAATTAAGGGTGGGATTTGGAGAGGTTCTCTGCACTTCAGTGAAGCACACCTCACAAAATGATGAACACCTCCTGAAAGGGTCATTCAATTACTGATTGTAATGTGACTTTTTTTCTTTTCCAGTGAGGATGCATCCGCTGTCAGAGAACTGCTTCAGTCCATCCTCCCCCAGCTGAGACACAAGAGACACCAGAAAACGGACAAATCTGCCCTCAGCGTGATTTTACTCCTTTTGGCTCAGCTCCATGTTGGGTTAAACCATGGTTCATTAAGCAGTGGCTACTGTGGAAGTTACGGTAACGTTCTGAGAGAGCCTGTCTGGCAGACAGCAGCACAGCGTGGTGCACCTGGAGCTTCACCTGAGTGCACCTGGGGTCCTGTGGGAGCTGGCATCCCAAAACACCCATGCTGTCAGGTGCTTGTTCAGCCTCTTGCTTTGAAACTAAAATTAATGAGTGGGAAAGGCTCAGTATCTTTTTTAGTATTATTTTTTTCCTGTTGTGTTTGTTCTTGAGCAGTGGTGTCTGTGATAAAGCATCGCCCAGTTTAGCTTCTGTACCTCATCACGGAAGGAAAGGATTTCATAAGCGTAAAGGACAGAGTCTGCTGAGCATCCCTGAGGTGAAGCACACCTCGCTCTGCCTTTGCAAGCCCTCTCTGCAAGGGTGTGTGGTTAGATCCCTCTCTCCTGTGGTGCTTTATGTTTCATCTTCCTCGAAACAGGAATTTAAGGAAAGGCTTTTACAGAGCGGGGTGTGTGTTTGTGTGTGCTCTGCATGTGTGTGCTGCCTGCGTGTGCCTTGTTAAAAGGAGGCAGCTGGACCTGCAGGACCACAGCATGAGGGTCTCCTCCAAGCATGGGTACCAGCACCCAAGTGCAGCATGGATGCTCAGCCCCTGCCTGGGAGATCAGGCTCCATGGTGCTGAGGTCCTACAGCTCCTTGTTTTTCTCTTACTCACTCTGGGCTAAATAAACTCTAGGCTCAAGAGAAATTTTAGAAGTGGTCCTCTCAGGATCAGAAAAGTTGTAATTTTCCATACTTTAATCTCAGTTAAATCCAGTTAGCAGTTTTCTAGTGAAAACTGAAACTTTCTGAAATAGGGAAAAAAATGTGAGGCAACTGAACACATGATGAAAGGCAACGATGGTGAAAGAAAAATCCCACCGAGCAGAGGTGGGATGTGCCACAGCGATGGGGTGTCGGTGGGGCAGGCGTCGCCAGCCCAGGGTGATGGGCTGGGAGCATCCCCAGCCCACCCGTGGCAGCAGGGAGAGGGTTTCCCTGCGGACAAGGCAGCGAGTGATGGGGCTTCACTAGAGGTTTGAAGTACACCAAGTGAAAGTCTTGCTTTTACATCTTAAGCAAGGAATTAAGTTGTGTGTAAGCCATTTTTCTGTGTTCATGCTGAAATGTTACAATGGAAATTTTCTGACCCAGAGAAGATACTTATTTTTCTTAAATGCTTTTGTAGAGAACACTACAGCTTATTTCCTGTTGTATGTCTGGGAGGCTGTACAGGAGAGTTAAAACTGAAGGACAGGAAGAATTTAAAGAAATAGGACCTCTGTCTGTTTAGAATGATTCAAGCTTAAAGATGGAATACTGCTGCATTTTCACTTCAAGCATCACTTCATTGATATTTCTGACATTTCAGAATAGCAGAGTGAAAAAAATACAGGAATGTCTTCAATCCATTGAAAAACATCTTCCTGGTGTTTTACCAGAGTGCTGAAAGACATTCCAAGGAAATATGTATATGTATATATGCAAAAACATATATAAATATTAATCTTTATAAGAGACCAGTTTCTGGGGAAAACAATATGACAAGCACAAGTACTGTAAATGGTACAAGTCCATTAAAGCGTGCGAGTACCAGGAGCTGCTTTTGTGTTGAATAAAAAGTTCACAAAACCTAAGGTTGCCTCCAAATACAGAACCAACCTGAGAGTCTGCATTTAGCACTGACCGGACCTGTCATATTTCCTCTTAATGAGGCTCAGTACTGAAAAAAAGGAGGAAACAAAAATGGTCGCTGTGATAAGCTGTACAATGCAGTAATTGGATCAAGCTGAGACACTAGTGGCCTTAGGAGCAGCAGAAGAGACTTGTAACGAGGTTGGCATATGCAAATTTTTTATTTTAATATAGAATGTCCTCAATAGAATTTTTTTATTTCTTCAAAACAGGGCAGGCAGAAAAATCCTGTTTGTGGACTCTGGGAGCGTTACACATTTTGCTTCTCAGCCTGGTAGGACATAGGTGGTTACACCTTTGCCCAGAAGAAGACCCTTCCATGCCTAGAAAGTTTATCATGAAATTCTGGAAGCCATCTTCAGTGTTGCTCAGAGGCTGTAAGGAGTTTTTTGAGGCTCTGAGTTTTGGAGGGAAATACCTGCAGGACGAGTTAGGTGACAGCTACACTGGTTTTATCCTGGTAAGTCTGGAACAGTCAGGTGGACCTAGACCTCAGTCCGAAGCAGAAATATTCTCTGTGGATATTTTCCCACTCTTATCAAGAGTATATGGCGGATATCTCCAGATGTGATAGAAGCCCATATCATTGTGTAAATCCAGGTTTAAATGATTCTGATTATTAATTTTTCTGATGTGGCTTAAGCCATCACATTATCCTTGATTTCAATTTGACTGGATTTCAGGAATAAAATCCATGTGTGAAAACAGGATAAAGTTGCTTTATAAACATAAGCATTTGGGATAGACCACTTTAATCCAGCCAAGACAGGGCAAGTCTTTCCTAGGTTAACTGCAATGCAAACCAGATAGAAGTCAATAAAAATGTGGAAGATCAGTGTCTTGTCCTGTTTGTTTTATCTTGCAGACGAAATAACCTTCCTTAAAGGTTTGGATTTGGCATTCACTTTTCTACTCTCAGTGTACTTCTAAGGCTGTATACTGACTCTTGGCCCTCCCTTTCATAGATCGGTATCCAAAAGGCTACAAGCTGGCTGACGCAGAGTAACTTTATTAAAACCATTTGGGAAATAAAACAAGTGATCACATTTTTGACCAGCAAAATAGCAGTTTACTAGTCATCTACTAGGAAAGTAATAATTAGTAGTAAAATTAGTTCTATACTTGTTTAGTATGTCTGTGATATTGTGGAAGGAAATCTGGGATTTCTGTCTATGCCGAAAATCAATCACAGGTGGATTGCTAGGTGCTATGATACCTGCAGTTCACAGCAAGAAACAGTGAGAAAGACCTCAACAACTTTTCCTCAAGTCTGCAGCAAAATGAATCAAGTCAACTCTGTCAGAAGGCCCCTTGAGCTTCTACCAGGACTGGCTATTACATTTGCTATTTCTTACCGGAAGTTTTATAGATTGCAGAGGTTGCACCAGGATCTTCTGGCTCTCTGTGCACGAAGTACCTTAAACACATAGCAGAAAAAAGTCTCAAAGCACTGACAGTGTCATTCATTTTTTTCATTGACTAAATATAATATTTTCCACTGGATAAAAATGATTGACATTTCTCAAGCTGCCACCAGCTAAATTCTTGACTCCCCAAATACTTTAAAATAATTCAGTTATCCTCACACAGTTTCTTCAGGGATCACAGTGGTACTACTACTGAAGCTCGGTTTCCTAAGGAAACTCAATCTACACACTCTTGCTATGAATTTGTTAACTCATTGCTTTCCCTCTGTTTGAACCTTTCAGCTACAGCAGCCAATTTCACATAAATCTGGCGGCATAACTACCTCAAAGATACCACATCACCGCAGGCTCTGTGGCAATCTGCGGTGTCATCGCTGAGGGACAGAGGGCTTTACCATTACCCCGCGCAGCGGGGAATGCTGAAGAGGAAGGGGTGATGTGGGTGCTCCAGCACTGGGACAGGCTCCAGCTGGAGCATGAGCTGTATCTGGTGCCGCGACACACTGTGATCAGATGTGAACTCAGTGCACTGCTCCTGCCACTCCCAGCATGGCTTGTTCATGCAGGAAAACCTATTTTCCAAAGAGAGCTTAGTGACTTCCAGAAGAATAGACCACATCCACGTGGCTACCACTTGATGCTGGTGTCTCCTTGCTAAGCATTTGTCTGGGTACACAGGGGCTTGCCCCAGGAAGGAGCTTAGGCATGCTCGTTCTTCTGTGATGTCTTCTCAGGTGGCTCATGATGTATTTGTAAAGATGCATGGTTCTTAAGTCACACACACTACTTCAGTAGTTTTTTTCCAATTCTTTTGGGGAAGAAAGAACGCATTATAATAATGTCATCTCCTGGAAATGTCTAGAAAGGACAGCTGGTTCAGATTAGGCCTTTGATAAGCTCCAAGTTGTTATAACTGTTACAGTTCAGTCATTTTTTTGTTTTAAAAAGATATAGCGATGCCATGACCGATGCATGTAGTTGAATAAGAATAGTGCTCTGTTGTGGCTTAGTTTATTATTCAGAAATAGCCCTATTGGCCCAAAAGAATCTATCCCACTAGAACTGTTGTGACACCAGCTATACTTGTGGAGCCCGAGTAAAACAAGCAAGCTCTTCTTGTAGATGGAATTTATGTTATATATACATACATAAGTGTATGGAAATAAAATGTGGGTGTAAATCTCCACATTATCTTATACTAGTGTAGTCCTCTACTTTACCAAACATCATTTTAAAAAATGTTTTTGCCTATTAAAAAAAAATCCAAAGAATCTCTCTTTTAATATATATATATATCTATATTCTACAGCCTGTACCTTCTCTGAGAGAACACCTGGGACAGATCTCCCTTAGTTTCCATTGTGCTCCCCAGCCCTGATATCCAAAGCTGCACCTAGGAGGCACAGCGCTCTGCCCCCCTCCCCTGCTTCGTGTTGCTCCTGCCTCTTCGCTGTCTCAGGAGTGCGTCTTTTCTACGTAGGTAGGGACAACATGCCGTCTGCTGGGGAGATTAGCATCCCTGAGCTGGAGCCCTGCAATACTCCTAGACAATATAGGAAATGTATTACCAGAATGGAGCGACTTGTATTTGCATTTCACGCATTTAGGTTTGCTTCACACATTCCTCTCTCTCAGACATGATAAAGGGAGGGAACGCTCTATTTCTTGTCAGTGTGGATGGATGGCACCCCTAGAAGAATATGCATTTGAAGCAATATGTTCTGCATCACTGACGTAAGCTAAGATGCTGTTAAGTCCAGGCAGGTTTGTTTTCCTATTCAGTGCTAGCGAGCGGGGCACTCAGGGACTCGGTGTCCTTGAATTTAAAGAAGATTGAAATGTCGCTTTGTTCGGAATGAAGGGAACAAGGATGGGAGCAGAATCATGCTGCAGCAGACAGTAAACACTTGATTGCCAGAGCTGAATGGGCTTGGACTACATTTTGAATCTCACCACAGCCTCTTTTATTTCACCCATTTGTGTTCCCTGACTCTCCCGTCAGTCCCAGGTTTTCTCCTGTAGTTTCTCACACGTTTTTCTTCAGGTCTGCAATGCTGATTGTGCATCTTGGCAGAAAAACAGCCCGCGAGGGATGCCAGAGTGGTGATGTATACAAGATCATTTCTCCCTGTCTGTATTTTGTCCTTTTAAGATTGAAAATTGTTCTCACGAGATTCTCTTGGTAGTCTCTAAACCCATCATTTTATACCACATAGCAGGGCTCTAATGGTCAGGGTGCAGAAATGTTTCTGAATTTCCAAAAGCAAAATTTTATCAGTAGCAAGCCCTGTCCTTTCCCTGACCCTACCCACCACTCCCTCCTCATTTCCCATTCCACGCGGGGAAGACATTAAGGTGGTGAACGCTAAGCACTGAGCTCATCAGCATCTTGCCAGGGCAACTTCTTCTCTTATTGTTTATTTACAGCTTTTGTTGGAATAGCTAATAAACAGGAAGTGAATGAGGGGGGCAACACCTGCAGAGAAAGCCATAGTAGATCCCAGTGTAATTCCTTTAAATATCCAGATTTTTCAAATCTATCGGTGGAGACCAAGAAATGCATAAAATCAAAGTTAAAGCTGAAATGGGAAAACAAAAATGCTGGGTTTTCCTAACTGATAAATTGACAGGAATAACCAATTTTAATTCAGTGGAGATCCAAGTTCCTTGATGGAGCTGAAGGAAAGAAATGGAGACAAATTAAATGCAATGCATTTGTAATAGAGAAAATAAGTTTTTTGACGTATTCGCAGTGCTTGTTAAATGGTTTTCTCTGGCAAAAATGTCTCCAGAACTGCAAACTATAGATGGATTTACAGAGGAGGCACTTTTGAATCTTGTCTTCTGTACATTGGATAGATGATTAGAACAGCAAGCAATCATAACTTACTCATCCTTTCATTCTTTATATACAAACCGAAATATTTTTTGTCAATTTATTCAGTACCTTATTGTTGATCCCAAGGTAGCTGGTAGATACATCCTTGAGTATGATCATCGTTTAGAATGGCATCTTAAAAATATATAAACTAAGATATGTTACTGTGTGATACATGTAAATACATAAAATACAGAATATGAAGAATGATGTCTCCACTCTTCGAAAACAACAGCATTTGCTAAAGCATCTTTAAATTTCAATCACCAAGTTCTATAGGATGGTTTTAGAGCTAAACTTCCATCATCCCTATGTAATTTCTACAAATGTTTCCCTGGTAATCACTGCCACAATCACCCTTGCCATTTGGCTGCATTATGTGCAGGATTTTGGAAAAGATTACAAATAGCTCAGTATAGAAACAAATACATCAACCGCTCTCTGGTTTTTATTCCATAGGTATTTCAGGGACCGAAGGCACCACAGTATTTGCGTTTGCCAAAGCTGGAGGAACTTCAAGATACAGTTATGCCCCTCTTGGTGCATTAAAGGAGGAGTGACTTCAGGCAATGGATGGGTGGGATTTGGTCTGTGGATTTGATCTTTGGCCGTGCTTGCACTCCAAACATCTCTTGCCTACAGCTGTTTGAAGAGGTGTTCAAGTCTGCACTGAACAGTATGAGGCTGGGCAGGCCCGAGTCATGGACCAGTCTATGTGAGTATCACCTTCTTCCCTGTAACATGCCCACTAAAACCAGGGACCAGAGTCTAATATGTGATGTTTCTCATTGTGCCCTTTAATGATTACCCATAACTTTGATCAGGGAGGGGGAAGGGCTTGAGAAAGCTAAGTTTGAGACCCAACTGTGATGAAAATTCAACACATTAAGATCTTGCTAATCAAACAACTCGAGACACAAAGAAGAGCTGATGGGATGTACGTGAAAGAGTGGGGCTGCCAGTCTTGGAACTAACTCTGGACAAAACGCTTACCCAAATGTGGGGAGAGGAGAGCAGGTGTCTGGTGAGGTGGCACCAATGTATGGCACTGCACAAGTGACCACTGTCCCTGCTCTGGGCATTAGCCACACTGCACATATTGCTCAGTTGCACTTCTGGTTGCTCTGAATTATGTCTGTCTTTCTGACTCCCAACGCTGCAGTGTGTAATGTCCTGCATGACGTTAAATTCAGTAGTGATCCCCAGTGCAGAGTGTGCGTAAGACCTGTGCAGAGGTCAGACACCAGCAGCAGAGCAGACTGGGGTTAAGAGGAGACAGGGTTGGAGCACTTCTTCCATAAGCAGGGTTAGAAATACCAGACCTAAATCTTAAGATCAAGTATCATCCCAGAGAGACAAGAACCTTCCCTCCTCCTATTGCTCTACAAGGCAGACTTCCAAAGGCCTCAGCTTTGTTTCACTCTACATGTTCATTACTGCTTTTTAATGACTGAATTCTCACTCAACCATGAATTTAGGGAAAACTGCATTAGTAAGCAGACTTGCTAAATTCATAATTAAGGTATTTTCAAATATTATGGATGGAACTTCACTTACTGTGCTGTCTGTGGAAACAGTGCAGAAGACAGCAGGTTGTCTTGTGGAATATTTATGAAATACTTACTGGTATTGGCAGAGGACATAGACAAATCTGTGGTGATGCAGCAGTGAGGGTGTTGGTCTTTGTGTAGCCTGGGAACATTTATTTCCACAGTTCAAAGAGAGATCAGCCGACCATTATCTCCTCTCCCCACCTGCAGTAAATGAACAAGGTGCTGTTCTGGCAGAGGGGCGATGACCCACCGAAAGCTGCCAGGGAAGGGGCTGAAGCCATCCCCATGGCGGCCGGCTGCAGGCAGCAGTCTCAGCACAGCACCTCTGTGGCGGGGAAGGAGGCAGGTGACACAGGAGTTTCACTCTGAAATTATCGCGATTTGAGGAGATGTCTGCAAAGCACAATTTCCCAGCAGGCCCACAAGGAGGGATTTTGTGGGCTGCAGAGCCGGCGGTGGCGCGGGCAGCCTGCATCCCGCAGCATCGCCCCGCGGAGCAGCGCACGGGATGGAGCGGGATGGAGCCCGCGAGCTCAGTTACACCGTGCTGGCAACGACATCCTCTGGGTTTTTTTTTTTTCTTTTTCCTGTTTAATCATGTCTCCCCGTAATTGTCTCCAAGGGTGTCTTTTTAAGAGCAAACCAGTGGGAAATGTGTTAGGAGCTCCCTGGAGGATGTTAGCAACAATATCAAACATATTCCTGTTCCTCTGCTGCCCAAACGTTGGGGGCAGCTCGCCTTTTCTATCAGATGGGCACCTCTGCCAGGGAAACCAGGAGCAGGGTTGGCAGGCCATGGGCAAGTAAAAGGTCTTTGTGAGGAAAAAAAATGGTTGTCTTGGTGTAACTAAATTTTTTCACAGAAGTGACAGGCTTTGGATACATTTATGTTGGACAATGACATGAAAAACCTGATTTAAAATATTTTATTTGGGATATTTTTGTTTCAGAAATGGAAATGAAAGTTTCACTTTTGCATGTTTATTTAAAATGACTTCTCAATTTAATATTGACTACTGTCATCTTAGAAACAAGAAATAATATAAACATTCATTTTCAGCTTTTAATTTAGAAGCAATTATGAGCTCAGCCTGCTGAAAATAAATGGAGACACTGATCTAGAAAAACAATGACTTTCAGTCAGTTCTAAGGGGCAGCCGTCCTCACTGATTTAACAAATGACATAAAAGAACAGGAAAATTTCATCATTTCCATTGCATGATGATTTCAGTAGATGATGCAGTGAACTGAATATCCCACAGCTGACTTGGTAGGACGGAATGTAAAATAATTGAAAAGATGAAAATCTGAAACTGTGACTAAAAGAATTTTGGCAATTTTTTCCCCAGATTTCCTGGGATTAGGAGAAAAACTTTTTTTGTTGTTTTGTTTTTAATTGGAAGAAACACAAACTTCCACCAGTAAAGGTGTCCTGCGATTCTGTATTGCAACAGGCTGGTGCTATGACAGTGTGGTCAAGCTGAGATTAACCCAAAATTAGCAAGAGTATTTGAAAGCACAGGAGAAAAAACAAAACGCAGAGCAGCAGTTGTGCTTCTGCAGCGGAAGGAAAGATGAAGCTTCCTCTACAGCTGCAGACCCTGTGTATGTGGTCCATGGACACCTTGCTGGGGAGTCAGAAACCTCACTGGAGAGGCCTGATGCCATTGGTGTGAGGTGGTCCCCTCTCTCGTCCCCTGCTGCATCAGCCTGCGAAAGAAGAGCAGAAAGGCAAACAGGAGGTGTGTCTTAGGAGCTGTGTTTTTAAGATGTCAGTGGGGAAAGGTTTTGCATCCTTCCTTCATGTGAGGCTATGCTCAACCTAGTGGGTTTAAACTTAGTTATGAAACACATCCACAGTGCTAGCGAAGATGCTGATGACCTGTCACTGAGAAGTCAGGAATGGAGATGATCTACTATGCGACTGGTAGACACAGATAGGGCACCAGCCTGGTGCTACACTGCTGCTGCGTTTTCAGAAGGAAAGCTGTTGTCAGCCTTGTCCTTGGAGGACGTGGTGCTAGTTGTGGGGCTGGGAACAGGGATTCAGCTAGCCCACACATCATTTATGGTTGTGTCCCTAATGGGCTGGCTTGTGGGGAGAGCAAGAGTTAACAGCTAATGTTGTTTTATGAGCAGTACATGTGGTAAACAGGATTATCTCTAATGAGATTAGCCTTGGACAGGCTAAACCATTGATGAGTTCATCTTGGTCTGAGGCAATCCTGAAGCAATTGTAGCACTAGAGAAGGTCTGAAGTGGTGCTGGGCATCCTGGTGTGCCAGGGTCCTGCCAGGAAGTGGTGGCCTCTCCTTGGATGGAAGAACAGCTGCTGCAGGTAACGGGTGGCTGTGAGTAATCACCTCGCTGTAGGTACATGATGCAAATGGACATAATCGGCTTCAAAGAATCATCTCTGGTGAACTGAGTATGGTTACAGCTGGAAATATCTGTGGGTGGCCCAGTGGCGCAGCTAACTGCGGGCGGTTGCTCACCAGCAGCTCCCAGTGCTGGGTGTGGGGCACATGCACGGACAGAGGTGGGAGCTTTGGGTTTGGCCAGTGCTGGCAGCCCGCTGTGAGCTGCGGGAGCCGGGGCAGGGCGTGTGGACCCCTCCTGCGAAGCAAGAGAGGTTGGGCACTGACCAGCACACATGCAGCCCAGCTGCTGTCACCTGCAACCCACCCAGCTGGGGAGTAGCAGCTGCAGGTACATGGGATTTATGTTATGGGAGGAGTGAGGCAGGGAGTTGATGCAGCCTTAAATTAACATAACTCAGCTAGGCGCCTGATAGCGCATGTCTGTGCTGTGCTCGAACAAGCAGACTTTTTATCTGGGATGGGTTAAGTTAGTGATGAGTGTAAGGAAACATGCACAGGGGAAAAGAAAAAACAAAAAAAGAGCAACCTGTTAGCAGAGTGAAGTCCTTGGCTTCAGAGAAACAGCCCTGTGTTTCCGTGTTATTTTCTCAGCACCCTGCACACAGCTCCTCTAGAGGGGTCTCCCATAGAAAACAGCACTGAAAGGCATGCACCCGAACGGGAATGTAGGAGAGAGGTCCTAAGCCTCAGCGGGCGGACCTGGGTATTCCCGCTGGAGGCATGGTGCCGCTGGGGAGAGCTGGGTGAGAGCTAGACACAAAATATGCAGACTGGGCCTCAAACAAGCTTGTATTTGCTGATGCAATTTAAATCACTGATTCAGACCTTCCATATGCTTAAACCAGCCATTAGATTTCTGTGTTCTTATAGTGGTGTAAATTAAGTTAAAATCTGTCCATGTAGTGCTGTTGCAATGAAGAACTGATCTGGTGGTGGTTTCATGCCAGCTCAGTGTTATCCATCCAGTTTGTCCCAGTAGTTCCCCACTGGGAATATGTCTCCCTTAACCCCAAGTCCCTGCTACAGTAATGTTGAACACACAGCAAATGGAGAATTATTGACATTTTAGCAAATATCATTTACATTCCTGCACCTGTCACTTGCTGATTTTGGACCCTCTATTTCCTTGGCCAAATCTCACTGTCATCCATCAACTTTTTGATATTAAAAATCTAAAGCACTTAGGTATTTTTTTTTAATCAGATACTAAATGATTATTCTACTTTCATTAATTAGTCTTTTAACACATTTAAATTCTGTTTTAACAGAAGAAAATATGACCTAAGAGTCTTTGAAGCCATTCTACTCCTTTCTTTTCCTGTTGCTTGTCACGGAACAGTATGTCTATTGCTTTTCACTAAACACTATGTATGCCAGACTAAAATTATGCTGCTTAAACTTGATAAAGTACTGCATCAACAGCAAGAAGGAAAATAAGACTGAGAAAAAGAATGGAAAGCAAAAAAACTCATAGTACACCAGAAGGGCTTTTCTTTTCCATCTCATGTTATGCAGCGTGCAAAAGTATTCGATTTGAAAAATGGACTTGGAGCAAATTGCTAGCAAGAGAGCATGCACAAAAGCAGATACAAAGCTGCTCACAGGCTCAGATTAAGTGAGACTCTTGTCAGCCCTCCCTCAACCCCCCACCATATTACAGAGGGGAGAATTAGGCAAGCTGTGTCCTGCAGCATGTGTGCAAGTCACATGTCAGATGCGTAGCAAGGGACACCGATTCATTGCAGAGATTTTCTGGGCTGGCAAGGCCTCACCAGCGTCCCCCCTGACTCCCAGCATCTCCCGGGTCATGAAGCCCCACTCCCCCGTACCCAGGCTCTGCCCAGGGATGGTGGGCCTCATCTGGTTGAATGGTGCCAAAACATAGATGAACTAGGTAGAACAGTTCCGCATATTAAATTGTCTCAGTGCAAATTGAGAGTGAGTGTATGAAGAGGAAGATTGGTATTTACTATATTTCTCTTTCTCAGAAACCCTATTAGTGATCTCCCACTTCAGCACTTCACTTGTTGGTTAGTCCCCATTCTCCAAATGCCACTATGTCATAGAGGGAACATCAGCCCAGAAATAATTAGTGTGGCAATTTGGCACTCACTCTGCAAATTACATCTAGCAGTTGCATGCAAAATTGTCTGTAGAAATCATCTGGCTCTTACCAGGAGCTAGTTTAATAATGGAACTTGTTTTGTTACTGCTGCTATTATGCTGAAGTCTGTGGTGAAGATTTATTTTCCCTTCTTGCTGATGGAAACATCTTCTAGGGAGAGAAATGAAGCCTTCTCTGCTACACAGTGCTTTGTTGGAGTGAGGAGTCCTGACTTCAAATCTGTTGAAAATATATGTGTTTGCTGATATTGACTCTGGGGAGACCCACTCAAAAGCTGTATTTCATGCACATAATAGACTATTGGAGCTCTTCCTCTTATCACTAATTAACTATGAACTGGTGCAGAGACAACAGTACAATCTCCCACTTCTTAGGTGACTGCTGAGCCCAAGCTGAACTACGATCCTTCATACTACAGAGGAAGAAAGGCACCAGGAAAGACTAAAAGAGAACACTCCCCCACTAAAACCAAAACAGCTCTTCATCGCAGTGAGATATGTTGCCCTCAGCTTGCATTTGACTTATCTCCGTCCTTAATGAATGTTCTCAGGACCCTTACGAGAGAAATGCAGACTATATTTTTCTTTCTGTGAACAAACAGAAACAACAAATTATCTTGGACCTGAGAAAGCTTCTTCAGCAAAAGTGAGTTTTGCCCCAGGAGGTACAGGGTACAGTCCCCTGAAATGGTCCCAATCCAGCATCTCAGCATCATCCCACCAGCAGTATTTTTCCCACCTTCCAAACACTTTACTAACTGATTTAGCAATCAGCCTTTCCTGTAGCAGCAGGAGGTTCTGGAGCAGACCTTGTGGATGGGATTTTAAGAGAGGGAATAATAGATAACCACCAGACTACTGTCAAAGGAAAATACAACATCCTTATAATATGGACACTGCGGGATTTCTGAAGCTGCTTTCAAAATGGATCCAAAGAATATATCCAGCAGTGCAGGACCTCTGGAAAAAGAAAACAGGCAGATAGTATGCTAGCTGGAGAACAGTAAACAGTGAATGTGGTTTGTGCGTGTGCGCATGCGTGCTTTGGGCTTTACACACACAGGAAAGTTATTACAGGGCAGCAGCTGATTCATGTACTGTACACATGCACACTGTTAGCTAATGCCAGGCAATGCAGGTTAGTTTGGGCATCTTTCCTTGACTTATGTTGCAGCTCAGCTGGTGGGAAGTAAGGCTTAGTACCTGTGACTACACCCTTGGTGACACAGATAATATGCTTTTTTTGAACATGTGGAAGAATGAAGAGCTTTAAACACACACTGTGAATGTGTCTTCAGATGGCAGGTTCTTCAGTTGCGTGCTGTTTGGCCACTGCTTAGATTTCATGCGTTTCTTCCCACAGATTAAAAGAAATTAAGCCTGCTGTCACACCAGCTGTGTGGCTGAGGGACTAGGTGGGGAGGGACAGAGGAAGGTGTGATTTTTCACTGCCCATTTATTCCTTGGTGCTGGTGCTCGCTTGAACTGTAGTGCGATTAACCACACACCTGATGGTTAGGCACCAGGGCACCTTATGCCGTTTGTTAACGGTACTAAGTTATGAGCACTCCTGGGTGTTGCTCTAATTGTCATACTTTACTTCTGGCAGCCTTTAACTCCCACTAGATTAGTAGATCCTATAAGAATTATGACTGCCAAATTAAGCCATCTGTAAACACTAAAACTTGCATGCTCTTACCAAATTCGTAGCAGTCAGGTTTGGGAAATAAGTTCTGCATCTTTTCAGCTGGCTGCCAGGAGAAATGCTCAAATGGTCGGCGTGTGCTCTGGTCCCTTCCTCTGGGAGCATCCTCTCCCCGTGCTCTTGCAGCTGGTGTCTTCTCCACCAGGCCACTGCAGTCCTTGGCATTATCATGCTCAACGGCCTTGGCATGCCACACTGCACTTGTGCATGAGCCTCTCTGTAAACATGTCTTGGCAAATACTATAAAGAAGTAATTTGACAACACAGCCATTTGAATCTGAAAGGCTAACGCAGAAGTGACAGAGCAGCTTCACCACTCTGTTACTGCTGGCTTGTTATGTTTGTTCTACATACGCTGTTACTGCATCAACGTGATATTTTTCAATTAGAAAGTGAAATGAAGAAGAAAACCTTCTTTGTTGGTTTCTTCTTTTGTCGTCTGTGCAGCAAACTCTGGATTACTATAGCCCAGCCTAGTGAGCAGTAAGTGCAGAAAGTATCGAAGGCCTCAGGTGAGCTCCCGAACAGCCATGGCGGGCAGAGGCGGCTGGGCTCGAGGAGCTGGCTGCGCGCACACCCGTGGCTCTCGCCCTGGCACACGCGGCCGGCGTGGGCTCTGGCTGCGGAGTGTTAATCAGCTACCCTGAGTGGCAGTGCAGTATTCATGGTGCTCAGATGAATCACAAATGAGTTGAAGTCCTCACAGAAGTGAGGCAATACCCCTTGCAACACATGTATTTAACAATTCAAGGGCAAAGGAGGGACTTGTGTGAGTCAAAAGCAGGCTGTATTCTGTGATAGTAAGCAAAGGCTGGGCTCACCGGTTGCTGTTCATCTTTACTCCTTGGAGCAAGCCTGGAAGATGCGACATGGGCTGCTCAGAGTGGTGTCACCATGCAAATTGCCTCTCTGTAGCTGCCTGCAACCTAGGGCCATGTCCTAGGTGCACTGCAGCAACGATCAAGCTCCCCTGCTAATCCCCACTGTCAGCCAGCCTTGATCCGGACGGCGTTCCTGCCACTCAGCTTGGCCTGTTGCTCAGCACTACATACAACTAATTATGCAAACAAAAGGTACAGTGTAATAACTGGCAGGTTGCTCACACCACACCAGCAATGCTAAATGCCTCCAGGCTGCTCTTCAGGAGGGAAGACAGGGTTGGGGCAGAACTGCTGAGGAGATAAGGGAGAAAACCAACGCCACGGATGGGTTGTTGGAGTCGTCTCCCTGTTTTCTGCCCTTTTTAAAGGATCAGCTGGTTGATGTCACGGGCGTTCCTGTGGGAAAGCCAGGCCACAGAAAGCTGGGATATATAGACAACTCTAAGTGGGGAGACTTTTGCTCGCCATCATCACCGCAGAGTGGCTGGGTGAGCAGCTCTGCACGTGCTGCGAGATGCGCTCGGGGGCTGGGTGTGAAAGAAGCAGAGCTCAGGCCAGCGGTGATGGCTGCCTGCCGCGGGTTAGCAGGACTGAGGCAGCCATTGAGATATCCTGCCCTGAGACAGCTGAGGGCTTTGGAAATGCGTGAAGTGACCTTAATTTTGATTTGGGCTGTGCAGTAATGAGCAAGTGATGTGATGAATGCATGAAGCTGACAGAAGGCACCAGCATCTGTGAAGAAATAGGATGTGCAAGGTCAGGAAAGGTGTGTGAGGTGAAGCGATGTTTCAGAGGCAGCGAGCATGCCAGGCTGACTCATGAGCTGAACTGTGCAATAATCACAGATAATTATTGCCAGCCAGCCAGGAGAAGGATTTGCATACACACCACGCTGGACCACGGGGCCCGTTTGGGCTCTGGCACGCTCCACTCACAGCTTGGAGCAGACAGGCAGAGAGATGAGGAGCCATTTCCAAACAGCTCACTATTCTGGTTGTTTCCCCATCCAGCTTCCAGACGTGACACTGAGCCACGTCCTGCAGCAGTAAGGAGACAGGGAGCCACTCTTCAGAGCAATGAAGGGCAGAGAAGCCCCTGTATTCACTCCCTCAAAATAAGGCTGTGCTACAGAAACGTGCTTCTGAATCAATACCAAGGAATTCACTCATGAGCCAATGTATTTTTCACTGAAATGAAAACCATGGAAGGCCTGGAAAGTAATGAAACCCTGTAGGGCAGGACCTCTCAGGCGATGCAGGCTGCAGCTTACCAGCTGAGGGGCGAGGTACCGCACCTGCCCGGGTCTCCTTCGACAGAGAAATCCCGAGGGTTTCCCGTCGTCCTGGGGGCAGGTTTTGAGGCTGCCTTCTTGCAGTAGGAAAATAACCTTAGTACCTTGCTTCTGGTGCTGTTAAGGCCCTTGTACGGTTTGGGTTAATGTCACCTTGCCCTCCCCTGCTCTTGTCCAGATACACAGCCGGCTGGTGCTGATGGCAGTGGAAGTTTGTGTCAGTACACAAGGACATGGCACAGGTGGATCATATCCCAAAGCGGCCGTCTGAATCCAGAGCAGAGCACAGATTTTCTGCGTGCCTATGAACAGACCAGACCTTGAAAGAGGAGCACATCGGCAAGTCTTGTGGTTGAAGGGCAGACAAAGCATGTCATGCATCAGGTAGGGGCTCCTAGGCCCCCTCACCGGTCACTCTTTGTGCCACATAACACGGCTGCAAAAACCCCAGGCGCACAGGCGGCTCTTGCTAGAGATCTTAGGGGGGGCATCCATCAGCACCTCTAACACCGTTTCTCTTCCCCTGCTAGGTGTTAAGCTACGTCTGCTACAGAGAAAAGAGTTTGGAGATAGTGTCTCACATGACTTGCTTAGAAACAGAAACTTAACCATGAGCAATAATTAGCACCTGTCCAGACATACATGCAAAGTGCAATATATGAAGTGCATACACATGTGTGCACACAATGTATTGCAGAGAAGTACATATAAGGCACTGTTTGTATGCCTAAGATTTCATGCAGCGGAATACCATTTCAGCATCAGTAATATGAAGTCATACTGTTTCGGCTATAATATAGACATTTCCCATCTATTTTTAGCTCCGTCTGGCTAATTCGGCAGCGCTTGAGTAACGGTAATACTCTCCCTTCTCTTCTTACGATGCTACTCTTATTGCGGTGTCCAGAGCCTCTCTGGCAATAGCTCTGCCTCCCGGTTCATCGGTACCGGTGGCCGCTGGAAGGGTAAAAGAGGCTGTGACCAACGTCGCAGTGCGCGCGCGCTTGTGCTGCTGTTCGAGCAGGGAAAAAGGCAGCGCCACCGAGCCGCGGGCACGGCGGGGAGGCAACCCGCGCC
>Ga0065711_1026376_pt1 | contig 74970 bp, 27 predicted proteins | sample Hoacrofraction12_FD_59098 | JGI IMG/M metagenome (GOLD analysis project Ga0065711, IMG submission 59098) | Hoatzin crop microbial communities from Cojedes, Venezuela - Epithelial fraction 12 v2 (version 2) | ecosystem: Host-associated > Birds > Digestive system > Esophagus > Crop | place... | reverse complement strand
TAAAAAGCCAATGAATTAAAAAAAAAAAAAAAAAAAAAAACAAAAACCAACAAGGAAGTTCCTTGAAATTGTCTCCTGCTCTGTCTTGTAGTTCTCATCTGGTGTTGTCTCCCAGATCACTTTTTACAATCCTGATCTTCCACGAGAGCAATGCTACAGTGGTATTTGAGCATAGTGAAAGCAAGTACAGAACATTAAAGTGATACTTTCAACAGATATACACCCTGCCTATAGGTGGGGGAGTCTTTGACAGATGAGAATCTGAAAAATTGAGAACAAAAATCCTTAGTCATAGAGATGGATAATGGTTATGTCTTAGCTGTCCCTGTACCCCCCAACTCAGTAATGTGATACATGGTCTGTGAATTTTTTGGGAAGCTTCTTTTCCCATAGAGCTCCCGTTACAGTAAGGAGCCTCTTCTGCCCCTACCATTTTGTCCCACTGCAACAAATGTGAGGTTCGGCGCTTGTGGGAGGGCACGCGGTGCTCCTCGAAGGGATGCGGGGACTGGTGCGTTCCCAGAGAGCATGGCCCAGCTGAGCAGGACAACGTGCCTCTCGAGCCAGGGCTCTTCCAGGCTTCCAGCAGGCATCGCCTGACTCTGCCCTGCCCCGAACGCACGGCCATGGTGATCTATGCACCAGGGTTGGTGTGCTGGGGAAAGGGAAAAATGTCATGAGGACATGCAGTAAAAGGTGGCCTCACAAGGGCACAATGTTACACGGTTTTTCTTCAGCCTAACAGGTGGCTTGTCAACATAACTGTAATTTTATATAGAGGTATTCAGAAGCTTTAGAGACATAGACTATGGCATTTCAATTATGTCCATGCCTTTGATACTGGCGCTACAGTATTGGGAATGGTATGGCACTATTTAAACTCGGTGTATGTCAGTGTTGGCTACATGGTTGTGTGCCTGGTGCCAGCTTGATACTTTCTTGTGTCAATGACTGCTCATGCTGTGCATGTGAAAGGCAGCTGGAGTAGTAAAGCTTGGGTTTCGCAGATTTGTTGATAATATGGATGAACACTGTGTTACAAACATCATATTAATAAAGCTTCTTGCTAATGCATGGCGATCTGTCGGCTGAACATAGGAGTTTAATAGGTAGAGAGATAATCACACATGGTTTAAAGTGTTTTTTTGTTAATGGTTCTGATCCATGCAGACTATATGCATGTGTGTACTATTTTTGCTGTCTCTCAAGAGGAGCTATATTACATTCTCCACAACCCTTGGGAAGAAACAAGGACATGTATTTGATTTGAAGAGTGGCTTAAGGAGTATTTTAAGCCCCTGGATTAAAACCAAGTAACTTGAAATCATTAAGATTTCTTCAGATTCACAAAGAATATTCTCTTTTTTTTTTAGTTTTGTATTCTGACAGATGGTTTCCTTCTCATCTCATTTGGATTCAGTAGCTCTACTGACTTTCTTGATTTGTATCAGCGGTATATGTGACGTAAGAGCATTATCACAGATACGTACTTCTGCCACATTTTCATTCCTATGATAACACCAAGGGTCCTTGATGTGTTTAAAGTCTGCTTGCCTCTTCATAAAAGGAATTGATTAGTAATGAGCGTGATGTTTCTTCGCTTAAGCTGAATACAGTTTTTTGATGGTGATGTCAGAGGCACTTGATACAGGCTATGGTGCTGTGTCCTTTTTATGAAGAAGAAACTGAGATTTATATTCATTACACTCTCTACCCATCAACCTGAAATAAAAATCATGTTAATTTATGATTTCTGCCAGTAGGTGAAAATGGAAGAAAAACAAGCTCTGACTCATCAAGATTTCTACGGCAAAAGTAGTTACTTGTCTCTTTTAGGCTGATAATTTTAATTTAAATCTGGACTGTGAATTTCCTTGTTTAGGTAAAGTTCCCCCAATGACATTAATTTCCCTTAAATTTTTGTCCACTCTCTAAGAGATCTTGTACCCTTAAAATCACATTGCAGAGAAGATGACCTTCTATAGTAACATCTAACTAATAACATTAGACTGTTAATTTATAGTCACTGAAATAATAATCAATTCTAATGCTTAGTCTTTATTTCATTTGCTCTCTAAATTTTGCTTAATGGGTTGCTGATGGTCTACTGCATACTCTGTAGTTGCTTCTCCCCTTTTCACTTGCAGCTGCTTCTTTTGATGCCTTGGCAGCAGTAAGAAAAAGAGAGGAGTGATTGCTTAGATCTTCCCTAGTGGTGTTTGCAGCCCTGAGAGCAGGGATGTGGCGTGAGAAGCACCACCACTTTGAAATTGAATAAACCCCAAACACCTACACGTTATCAAGTCTGGAGTTTCAGAGAGGAGGAATAGACTAGACTTTCTTTGGATATACTAAAAGCAGAGCAGACGCAGGAAAAAGAGCTGTGTGAGGGTACATGAATATAGTCAGAAAAGTCAATCATCCTCACTGATTAGGACACCAGAACAACATGGTGTTTCTTCCTGTCTGTTTAAAGCACCCTATTAAGGAGCAGGAACGCCAAATGGGAAGATAAATGAGCACTTTAAGCCTGTGCAGTGGAGCAGAGCTCAGTGCTGTCTTCTTCCCTTCTTTGTTATGCAGCTGCTCAGCAGGGCAAAGAGGAGGATGCTGAAGTTGCACCACTGACAGCAGATGTTTCTTCCCGCTGTGTGGAGTGGCCTGAATGCCCAAAGACAAGAACCAGAACTGCTGAGCAGGAGAACTGAGACACACAGGCTAAAAGACAGATACTTATGTTGACCCTTATGTTATATGCCAGGGTGATGATAAGTGCTAGGTAACCCATTTCCTTTCACATGGGGATGTTGGAGACCTTGTCTAGTGTTTGCAGTACAATGAGTAGGATTGCTCATTGCTATACCAGCTGGACATTTTTTCACCAACAGTCTAGGGCTACCCTTTCCCACCACAGCCACTAGATTCTGTGCCTTTTAAGTCAGCAGACATCAATAATATAATAGGTTAAACAGTATGTCAGTTGACTAATTTGGGTGCCACAGGAGCAGAATTGTAATTTCATAACTTGATGCATATATTAGCAGCCCTTTAAGTGGAATAGATATGATTGTGATAGATGGTCACATCTGGAATTACTGATAATGTTCAAGAATAAAAAGCTAGAGAAATACCAGGTTTCACGTAAATGTGTGGAATGTATGGTCTATTGTAGCTTATGTTCGCTGAGTGATCAAACTGATACTTTCCTCCATAAAAGAAAAAATTGTGTCTGGATGTTCATCTTGTTCTAGCTAGAGATGTAATATTTGAAGGCTGCTTCAACTTTAGTGAAAATACCTCTTCACTGCCATAGTGAAGCGCAGTGAACTTTGGAATAAAACCCCCCAAACTGTTGATATTCCAGTAGAGCAGCTTCTGGAGAAAAAGACACTGGTCAACACCTAAGAACAGACTGAGGGTTACAGATTCACGGTTTATCTGGGAATTGACAGAAGGTTTACTTCTTTGAATACTACTGCAGTGTGTGCCACTCCTTTAGGAAATTAATTACTGTTACTAGAGCAACTAGGAAAGGTTGAAGAAGGAGAAATGCAATCTGTAAGATTCATCAGAGTTCATCAGAATTTCAATGGTTGCCTAAGATTGTGATATAATAGAAGGTTTGTTTGCAGATCTGACCTTTTCACTACACTGTTTAAGAACATTTAAATTATTTATTCACCTAACAAGGCAAATATGCCTTAAAGGAGGCATTTTTTGTATTTTATTGACAGTTTGTATCTTTTTGTTATAAACACAAAAAAAGATATGGGCAGAGCTTTATTGTTTCATTGGTGTTCCTAAATAATGGCTAATGATGCAGTTACCTATCTAATTTCAGACCCTTTAGAAAAATCTGCAGAGACTGTTTTTCTCATGATAGATTTCTGAAGATGCCTTCTGAAATAATGGCTCAGTGTGCTTACGGTAGTTAGCAATGCCTTTTATTCCATCCAAAGTGGCTCCCTTTTGTGCATCAAATCTAACATGCTAAGGATTATCACAAAAGAGCTTGATTCTTAAGTTACCACTGCAGAATAATAAACAGCAAGCTACGAAGTAACTCTGTATTTCCACTGGTTCTCTGCTCAACAGATACTGAGGAGGACCTGCGTAACAATTCTGCAATGGTTAAAAAGATAGTGACATTGAATATAGATGTGTGCTATTCAGCTCCCCCCACTTGCAGCAGTCCTTTAACCTTGTGCATTGTCTTAGTGAAGGCAGGAGAAGGAGTTTACTCTTATTTGTCTATTTGATATGTTGGGTTCAGTATATGTGCCTCAAAAATTAATAAAAAACCCCAAATAGTATTGGGCATGTGCTCTCCTTTTCTGTGAAAATTATGTATTCGGCATTTCATATAGACTGTCTTACTTAATACCATACCTCAGGCTATATTAATCCTGTAGACTGTTCTCAGTTGGGATCATGATTCTATTATCATTAGTGAATCACATTGCCGTAAAACTACTGTAGAAAGTGTTTAATGTATAATCACTGGAAGCAAGTACATCCTATACAACTACTGAAGAGGAAATGTGTCTTACTGCCGTAATCAATATAGCAGAAAAGGATACTGTTAAGATTTTTTAGTTTTAGTATTTTTAAAATACTCCTTAAAATGTGGGTTTTGTAATTTTTTTAGTGTAAACTTTTGACTTTAAAGATCACTGTGTTAATTGGGTAGAAGCATTTTAATATTCTTAGAATATTCCTTGTTGAACTCTATCATTTCATGCTATTTTAAAGGTAAAGAAAATACTAGGGAAGTGACAGCTTTTTTTTCTTTACCTGGCTGAAAAATGTGACTCGCAATTGCTTGTGCAATTGGTTAATACAAACTACAATATATTGAATATTATATGGGTGAAAAATTACAGTGTGGGGGGACAGAACAGAGTATGGTTGTCATCACAACTCATAGCATCTGATGGATTTGGCTTTTAATGCATTGTCCACAGATCCATGTGTTTAAGGATTCACTGAGAATGGCAAGAATCTGAGTGGGTCATTAACTCCCACTCCAGCCCAGGAGGCCATTGAAATTGAATTTGTTTTGTGATATTGGTGGCCTAGCTACTAAAATTTTCAGGCTACGTGACTATATAATTTTCACAGGGTTCTTGGTCTTGCTCATATCTGAAAAGCCAGGAAGTTTTGATGCTGGATTTATCAGTGTTAGCCTTTAACAAAGACGATTTTGTAAACAAAGCTGTGCTTAAATCCCTGTGGCAAACATGAATGCATGCTTGAAGTGGGGATTTGACTGGATTTGAACATGAAGATGTTTTTTGACTGCTGAACTGCATCAAGTAATCCATGTAGGTTTTTGAAAGATGTCATCTGTGCAGTGTTTTCATCTGATAGTCATGTTAATAGTAGTAAGAATATTATTGTAAATAATTCAAAAAAGTGAACTAAAAATACTCTGAAAAAAAATTATACTAACTTCTTAAACATGCTTCTCACTGTGTGTCTGCAGTGTAATATGCATTAGCTCTTGATTCAAGAGCTGTGCCCATATTATATTGTGGCAATGTCATATCAAACGTCTCTCATTGCGACAGTTTTTCCTTGTCTGTCAGGACTCAGATATAAGGGTGCATAACTGAAATTTTATTCACTTTTTTGTGTTCTACTTGTTTACAATATTGAGTATACAGTTATATGGATACTGTGCAACATTCTGTCTTGTCTTCTGTAGGCCAGCTTCATGCATCTGTATGATTTTGGTTATTGGTGTGGCATTGCTGGCAAAGATGCTGTTTCAGGAAATTAAGTTGAACTGATGCATATGTCTAAAGCTATCTGTGAAGCTGTGAGACTTCACCTTAGAATTGAAAGTGATAAAGTACAACTTCAGGGTGCTTGGAGATGGATCACAGATGCGTTAAGATGCCTTACTGAGTTGTTCACTTCATTGCTCTTTAAATACTTACAGGTCCTGTCTCTGCTTCCTAGAGTTTTTTGTGTTCCCTTGGGGGAAAGGGGGTGGAAGGAGTAGGGTGGGAGGTGAGGAGTCAGTGGAAATGAAGATATGTTTTACTCTTGTCCATGTTTTAGTCCTGGGAAGCCCACTTCAAAAGCTGGGTCTTTGAAGGTCGTTGCTTTTATCTGGAACACATAAGCCCCTTTAGAAAAGTTTCTTTATCTTTTTGTTTCACTTGACACCTACACACTAGGTTAGCCAGTGTGCTAAACAGCAATATCTAAATGCTCCTTTTATGCGTTTCTAATTGCATTTTTTTTTTCCAGAAGGGTCAAATTAGAGCTTGCACGCTCTGAGCTGTGGCAGTGACAGCTGACAGGACCACCTCAGTTCTGCCTCTTCAGGCAGACGGTTGGAAATGTAACCCCTGTAAAACTTCTTACTCTGAAAGTGCGTCTGCTAGACATGTTTGTCTTTACTTTCCCATGGTCTGTTTCCTTACCTTAAATACAAGGGGGGGTTTTGTCCATTTGGTGAGACTGTGTAAAATATGTTTGGGTTTTTAATAAAATAGGGGGGGCTGAGAATGGGTGAATGTGTGTGAGGGAGAAGGCAATAGAGAATGGAAGAGGTGGCAAGTGGATAGTTCCCTGAAATTTTTAAATGCTTTCATTTGGTCTCATACGGAAGAAGAATACTTGCGCTTTTTTCCTGTTTTACCTATATTGCTGTTGTACTACCATTCTAAGCAGAATTTCTTCAGGGTATTATGAATGCATTTTGTGAACAAAACTAATACTATGCTATAAAACATTAGACTAATGTAGCTTGGTTGAACACATCCAGAATTAGCACTCTAATTATTATTCAGTTCCAGGATCACTTAGAGGAAAACCAGTGGAGTTACTCTGGGTATGGAAAGGACAGCTAAGAGTAGAGTTTAAATCTGGAGTTTATATATACAGTCTTTTTGTACTTCAGCATGTGTTTGAAAATATGTCAATAAAGCTACAATAACCGCATGAAATAGCTGAGTTCAGAAGAGCAGGCAGGGTCAATGGAATGATTTGTTTAGATATAGTCTGTTAGTCTTTATGATATTACTCATGTAGGATCAAGCTTTACTACCAAATTCTGCTTTGCTTTTCTCTGCACCAAGGGCACCTCACTTGTGAATTACAGCTGTTGAAACCAGCTCTTAGAATAAGCAAATTTGGTGGGGTGGTAGGCTGTTAAAATTGATATGTAAGCCTGAATAAATTTTCTGGAGTTCTAATATTTTACTGCATTATAACCTGTTGTTTTATAGCACTGAAAGTAATTTATGACAGTTAACAGAAGTGATAAATGGGGGTTTGGAATATGCTTTTTCCCAGTAGGTTAAGGGTTAGATGGGGAGGTCAGACATGCTGTACAGGCAAACTTACCTTTTCTTTAGAATGCCTCGGTACTTCTAGTCTGAAAAAACAGAAAACCAAACAGGCCAGTTGTCTCAGAACAACTTAACAAATTACTTGGGGGTCTTTTATCTTTTCTTAGTGCAAATTCTAATTATTTTTGCCTGTCGTCCCCCCCCCCCTTTGTTTAATTTAACTTTGAGTAAAAATTTTTGCTGCTGAACTTCTCAGGGAAATTTTCAATTTTACAAGTATTACCGCCTTTTGTTGTGACTTGCCCAGCCTGTTGCCTCTGATAGCATCATCAAAACTGCAAAATGTGGTCTTAGGTTTTTATTAAATGTCATCATAGTATATTCATTTCTGTTTGGGGATCATAGGAATAAAAGACCAGAAAAGCCTCAGAAGTTTATCCTGTGTGTTGTCTTTCTCAGGCAGGATGGTTCTCTAAGTACATACTGTCCAATCTTGTTTAAATTGTTCTAGTGCTAGTTTTTTTTTTCCATTTTCATTGGTAATGAAAATCCATTCTGTGAGCTTTTCCTTGTTTAGCTGTATCCAGTAGTCTTTGTGGATTCACTACTTAGTGATGGGTGTTTAGATAAGAGTCACAGACAAGACAAGCAACAACAGCAGTTCCTCGTGTTGATGGAGGACGACTGCGTTAGCCTGCTGTGGAGGATGGGTAGACAGCCTTGTATCCTGACCTGCCATGCTGGAACTACTTATCAGGTAGCTGGGGCAGGCTATGTGCTTGTGCAATTGAAGGTCTGTACGTTGCAGAGTTTCAGATTCAGTGGTACCATCACCAAACTGCTGAAGGGTTATTTCAAGATTATTGTCATCTTGCTCTAGATGTAGTGGTAGAGTAAATTTTCAGACCCTAATGAGGCATGTTGGATATTCCTTCAAATGCAAACATTTCTGCTTCTTGATGGATGCTGCATTTTTCTGGGTGACCTTTCATTTTTTGTAGACCAATTGAGCATAAATACTGAGGCACCGTCATTCTCAGTCCATAGATTCTGCAGAGAAGCCATTGATAAATACCTGCATAAATACATCTGTATGTATGAGGGCTTTAAAAATAGTATTTCAGGTGAAGTAGCAGTTGCAAATGACTCAGTTTTTAGTGTTGAGTTCTGAAGCAGTCATGTAATTTAGTTTCTTCACTGTGATTAAATGTTTCAAATTCTGACAACTGTATTATTCAACGTACTGATGTACAGCAGGAGATGGAAATACTTCATTGAGAATTAAATGATTTACTAAATTGCAGCATTTAAAACTAGTTGCTTAAATATTTTAATGGTAATATTGGTGGGTTATAAATTATATCAAAATTATATTTGATCTTGTCTCCTATGTATTTGCTACAATTATTAATTCCTGTATTACTGAAGCTAGTGGGGTTCTTTGTTCTGCTCTTAAGTGTATAATGTGAAGTCAGTGAAGTTCGAGGAGTACCAACTGATTTAACTGTTAACCCAGTGGAACATCGTGTCTAGGATATTACCAAAACAAACAGTGAGACTAATGAATTTTCCCCCAAGTTCTTTATTAAAATTATTTCTTAATTACAAATAAGTATTATGCAACCAGTGTTACATATGTGATAATTATGCTTTATAGTGAACATGTTATATATTATAAAACAAATGTGGTTCAAAGCATGGACCACTATAAATACTAAATGGAGAGAAGCATCATATGTGGAAGAAAATAGCTTACCTTATAAAATATTTCCTAATTAGATGCTGAATACCTAATTGCTTTAAAAATGTTGGCTGAATATGACTTAGTACAGTACTAAGTTAAGACTGTTCTCCAAATACAGTGTTAACCACCAGCAGAATCTGGTCTTGAGTCATAGATGCTCCAATATTGTACCTGGCAATATTTATATTGGAATGTTTGTGGTAACATTAAAACATCTTCTGCTTTCCACGGCTCCTAAAAGAAATATCCTGAAGATCCCATCTCATCAGCTTGTCACTGTCTTTGTATTAAACAAAGTGAATTGATGAAGATGTGGGAGCTGCAAGCAGCATCAGGAGTCAGTGACAGTTCTAGTTTTACTGTGCAAAATGGCACAGATGGTGGGACTTAACAGGCAGATGTGAATATGACTAAGAACATCTGGGAACATCTGCCCCTATCTGTTCAAATAGTATGTCTTTGGCTTTACTGAAATTGAAGAAAAAAGAGATACTATAGGACCTGAACCCGTGCTGAAGTTTACTGAAGTCAGTAGCCATTTACCTTGTGCTTGTGTGATTCCTTGAGCAGAGCTATGTTTAAGTATTTGCTTAATCACTTTTACTGAGCAGGGACGTTTATTGGCAGCACAGGTTTAATGCAGACAGCTTCTTCCAATCTGCCTGAGCCAGGTTGCAGAACAACACTTTTCAGGGCTCTGAGGGCAATTCACTCCTCATGCCAGCCACCGGTCTCCTGCTCAGGCTGCCAGCACACTGCCTGTTATGATGGTAGTTTTTGTGAGGCTAACAGGTGTTCTTGAGGAACTGGACCGCCAAATAATCTGACACAGTAAGGGGCAGCAAAGAGTGAGTATCACTGTATGTATAAATGTATTGCTATGCATTTTTAATATTTATACACCGTATTACGAGTTTTCCAGAGAATGTTTTTAATTGATACAATAAAATATTACAGTTGGCTGTATATTCTGTGTAAAAACTAAAAGGCTGAACTAGTGTGACAGAGACTGCCTGTTTGTGAGCAGTTTTCCCTGTTCACACACTGCAGGTATAGCTTCGATACCAGCAATGAACAGTAGTCACGAAAAGCCATTTTGTAGCAACCTTCTTCCTCCCGTTTCCTCTCACGAGCTTTCCTGGTATGCACCATCCGCAGAAATGAAGATCAGTGCATATGGGCCACCCAGAGAGATGTTTCTGTGAGGCTTCAGCAAAGGGAGGCAGTGCATTGGTGGCCACATTCTGCTTCAGATTCCTCCATTTTGTCCAAATGTGGGAGGAGGGACAGACTGGCTCATGGTTTAGGACAAGCTTTGAGAAAACATGGCCTCGCCCCTTGGCGGTGTAAACCAGTTCAGATGGGATAGCATGGTGTCCTAATGTTTGTTTAATTTTATAACTTCATTGCTACGGTATTTTGAATGTGCTCTTAACTGGTCTCCCAGCCCTTTTCTGGACCCGGATTATCACTATGTATTTACACCAGCCAAAGATTAAAATGTGTTTGGTTTTTAAAAACTTCCCTGTGTTTCTGTAGGTAAGAAAGATTTCACAGCCTGACAGAATTCCATTCAAAAACTGAATTAGTTGATGACTAAGTTGCTATGAACAGCTTTGGGTGCTGTCTCACTAATCCGTAGCTGTCTGATAGGAAAATGACAAAGTATTTTGAATGATGCTGGATTATGTGGCAGTGAAGTCATTTGAAAGGGAGACTAATGATATCTGTTAAGAAGTTGAACAGCATGTGGCTTATTAAATAGCTGTTACTGAAGTAATATAGTAATCTGCTTCAAGGGACTTTGACCACTGCTGCCCTTCATATGCCTCTCGGCAAACTTTTTTTGGAACATGAAGCCGTAGTGAATTGCTTTTCTTTAGGAAGGAAACAGAAGAATCAGTGTTGTCTTAATTTTGCCTACGCTGAAAATCGGTGTAGTAATGCCTGGGTCACATGGAACTGGGCTATTGCCATGGTTGGTAATGTGCTTTGAGATCTCTGGGTGTAATATGTACTGTATAATAGTATACTGTTTCTAGTGAATATTAATATAAACATTTATATATTTGCTCATGAGTTCAGCGTACTGCGAAGGTCGCACTATTGAGGTTTAATGTAGACATACAAAAGTTATTTCTTTTTTAAGCTTTCAATTCAATTTCCCCTGCTCATTCTCTTTTTTAACTAAATTATTTCTGATGCATGCTGTTAAGATAAATCGGAAAGTTGCAAAGATGTTTCTTCAAGTACATATATTTATCTTTTTGCCAAACAAAGTACTGTTTCATGGATTCACTCCTGGGTCTTACCCCATGCATAAAGACTGGGTCATAATTCCTTAACTACTATCAAAATGGGATTTTTAGTTGTCTCAGAAGAACCCTTAGGAGGTATTACTTGATTAACTGAGTTGAAGAGAACTGCCAAAGAATTTCGAAATTCAAGAAGCCTATAAATTTTTTTTAGTTTTAGAACTGTACTGGAATAAGCCAATTTTCAGCGTATCCGCAGCAAGATTGATCTTGAAGTATATACTTATATTATCTTGATAGTTTATGAATGAATCTTTGTTTTTCACAGCTTTTCTTCTTAGTCTCTAGTTTGAGATGACCAGAGGCCATATTTCATCTTTCCCACCAGAATTCATAAAGAAATGAGACTGCAATTTATATTCTGATGTATATAAAATATAATTAAATGGATGTGATTTCATGATATTTTATCATTTAGTAGACTACTTAAATGCTGTTGTTCAAGCATTACTTTTTTTTTGTTTCTTTTTCTTCCTTTTCTGGTTTTGCCTCTTGCCAGCAGAGTGACTGTAGAATTTGACTAACCAAGATGCAATTATTTTGAACTGTTGTAGTGCTTTATTACAAAGCTTTTATCTAGTGGCTCACAGTACCTCTATTTCAGATTTTATTATAAATAGCAAATACTTGTATGTTAGATATAATTGCTTGGCAGTAGTATATTATCCACGTTCCTGCTGTACTCTGTGAGGGTAATGAAGGAAGGAATGTTTTGACTGGACTGTGCCGCAGAAGTGCTGAACTTCATGCTCAGTGTTAAAAACTGGAAAATCTGCTTGGTCAGACAAGCTGCATGTGCCTACAGAACAGCAGGTTTCCAGGCTGGAGCGGGCTTCAGTGGTGAAATGATCAAGGCCTAGGGCTATTAAGGCACCTTCTTTGCCTTTAAGTCCATTCTTGCTTAGTGATGTTGGGTTAAACAGTATATGGAGGTGTTTGTTCTCTCTCACGTCTTCCATTTTTTCTTTTGCAATTTGGGCAGACTAGGAAAGCTTCTCAAATAGCAGTCTGCTGGTACTTCAGCGTAAGTAGGATATACTTTGTTCAGGTGCGTAACTGAGTCAAATTTGAAGTCTTTGACTCGACAACAGTCAGGCACATACTTGCCGTGGAGATTTTTTGCCCAGGTTGAGCAATCATTACCTCAGTGCTGTCTGATTAAAACCTGGCTTAGATGTATCGATTTTAGACACAATTCCTGCTGTGCACTCAGTTTCATGAGTCCCTTAGGTTTGCATTTTTGTTATTACTCCTTATGGACCTTTTTAACCAGGAAACATACCATCTACGTGTATGTCCTACTGTGTTTTTTCTGCATCATTTATAACAAGAAATATTATCTGCTACTATCTCTCTCAAACCCAGTCCAGCTACTCAAGCTGTATGGTATAAATTAGATTAGATTTGATTGATTTCTGTTTGTTGCAGTCTTCTTCAAATCTTGCCTTCCACTTAAGCCACAAAATAGCTGCACAGACAGCATCAGAAAGGCCAGAAAGAGACTCGTTCTGAACAGTCTGTCCCATGTTATTCGCACAGAGTGTATGAGCAAGCATATCCTTGCATTTTTAGATTTTGAAAATTTTCAGCTTAATAAGGCAGAGTTTAGCCAGAAACAGCTGAGCAAGAGAAATGTTTAAATAGTCAATGTAATGGACCTGGAAATTGTGGAAGTGCCTTAAGAGCTTACAGTTAAAAAATCACAAATTTAAAAGTTAGAAATTTTTTTATTGCTTTCAAAATAACGCACTTTTTTTCTCCTGGGATCTATTGTGGTAATGTGATGTTCTGATCTCAGAGCCCTGATTCCTCAAAAGACAGTTTAATCTGAACACTGTCAGATCCTTTGTTTTGTTCTTCTCATATAGAAGACTGTTGCAGGAAATACTGAACTCTGTTTAGATCAAGCTGCTGATCTAAAAGGTGAACAGAAAACCTTCTATAAAAAAATAAAAGAAAAAGACTAAATACCTTCCTTTGAACAAATAATCACACTGATTTTTATTGAAGGCTAAAGTATAGAGACACAAGTACTCCAAGAATCATTTTTTTTTTTTTAGTATCTAGCATTTATGTTACCCTGAGCATATAAAACCTGGAGATATCCATGTTCTAGATTGACTGTTCTTTTTTAATATTTCTGTACTTCTTAAAAAGTAGATTTACAAATTAGCAAACATTCATGTTGGCAGACTTTCCGAGCAATACAGTATTTTCAGTTACCTAAGAAAATGCCTTTTTTAATTGTCTCAAATTGCTTTACAACCAGTCCATGAATTTATGCTCACTTTAATTTGAATGCAGTTTCAGGGCATCGAAAATCATCGTGCTTTGTTATGATCTTCTAGTATGATCTGGTGTGTATGAACACATCTGTGGAATTCGCCAAGCTAGTTCTTCCTTTAGGAAAACACTCAGTTGGATTTTTATGTCATCAGTGATATGCTGTCTATCACAACCCTGGGCAAATTTGAGTGGTTAATGTCACGTCACATACATTATCATACCTGTGAATTTTGCCCAGCTTTTGATTCCCTGCCAGTGACTGGAAGTTGAAATGGTGGTAGATGTGGATTAAAATGGAACTAACGTGATTTCCCAATTGTGAAGCATCTCCAGCCTAATATACTTATTGACCTCAAAAGTAATTGTTGCTGTTAAATATTTTCCAAGGTTTAGACTTTTTCTGCATGGCATAATGCGGTATAACACAAAGAGGTGGCAGTGAACTATCAAAGAGCTTGCTTACCTACTGAAAGGACTGTAGTTATGTTAGCATGGTGCTTAATTAATTAGTTCCTCTCCCTGACCTGCCATCATGACAGGACTGCTGTGATACCTGAGCTAGCACTATGGTGGTAGAGTTTCTAGCTTAGGTCTGTTAAAGCATTTTCCATTTACACTCATCTCCTGCTGCCTCCTTTGAAATTAAGGCACATGAGCTCACTGACCACTTTTGTCAGGAAAAAGAAAAGCAAACAAAAAAAAAGGCTTGCAGGACAGCTGAAACCCTATGTGGCAGGAAGCTAGTGTACCCTAAGTCCTAGTCTGAGGGTGCACTTGGCCTTGCATGTAGGCATTTCAAATGAACTTCTGAAAATTAAACCAATCATTATTTTTGATCAGGACTTGAATTCCCAGGATGGCATATAACAGAATTCATACATGGTCTTATTCTTGAAGCTGTAAATCTCTCTGGAATGATCTGGGCTCTGTGGCTTTCATTGGCTGAATGGAACCTTGTTTCTTCTGAGCGCTCTTTTGTGTTGGTTTTATCATTAAGTGCCTCTTACTTTCTAAAAGCTTCTCAAACACAAAAGACAGTTTTTGTTTGTGGGACATTTCCAGATGTCAGAAATCATTGATGAGAAGTCTTAAAGTTTGGAAAAGTGTGTGTGTATATTTTAAGGGCAGCAAGATGAAGGAAATGAGTAAAAGAAACCCTGGCAGAGCAAGGACATGGAGAACTCTGTATTTAAGGGCAACTGTTATGTTGGGACATGGTATGCATCACTGCTGCCTCTTGACAGGTTCACTGTGGAGAGACACAAATTAAATTCTTTCACTTGCAGTTTTGAAGCTAAAAGTGTTTGACTGGTTCAGCCCCTGAATGGTGTTTAAGGAATAAAGGGAAAAAGAGCAGGAAGTTCTAATTGGCAAATTACTTCTTGTTATTTAGTTTGGCTTCCAAATTGGAAATTACGATAATGAGGAGCTTTGTGGGACTTGCCCTTGAAGAGGGCCAGGCAGCTTTTTGTTCAATTACCATTTAATGTGAAGATATTCAAGGAACATATTGTAGCATTTAAGCCATCACTTTCTATTAAACAAGTATTCTAAGGTAATGATTTTTAAATCTCTGTGTGGATGGCTTTTGTGATTTTAAGATGTCTGAGTGAAGTATAGATTGCAAACAAGGGCTAAAAGGATTTTCTTGTTATGTAATGTTTAGCACAGTGACTGTAAATATGCTTACCAAAGTGTAATAGAGAATACAGTGATAGTGTCGTATGCAATGATATGAAGTCTTCACATTGACATTACTCTCGGAATAACTGTCCAGTGGTATTGTTATATACTATTTGTATGTAACTTTCATTAATTCTGTTGAGTGTTGCTGTTACAATTTCTTAACAACAAGTGCTGTTGTTGACTGAAAGCAAGATCAATAAGAAGGATCTGCTCCTGGAAATACCTATGTAAAATTGCTGTTAACTGGTGAATTTTATCTTGCAGATCAAGACCTGAAACCTGAAACTTGGACTGTTTAGTGTTACATGTACTCATAAATACAAAGAAAAAGGTCTGAAAATAATAAAGAGGAGATGACAAAACCTCAGTCCTCTGAGATGAATACAGTCTGAATTCTTAATTTTTTAAACATGCTACTAGTAATAGGTTTGTGGATATGGAGAGTGCAAAGAGAAAAAAAATCAGTTTAAGGTTCCACAAACAATGTACTGGGATTGTATACTGTGACCTGTTTTCATCCTCCCTGTTTTGTACTTTGTTAGTGCAAATGACTCATTTCTTTTCTTTGTCTTTGAAAGAGCCATCTTAACTGTCTTGTCTACTTTTTATTCTGTAGAGCAGGCTTCACACAAGCTTGGTAAAAATATAGATATTTTTACCTCCTGAGCAAGGAAACCATGTATACAAATCAGTTACCAAGTTATTCAAAATCTAATGGCAAGAAGTATTCAGTGATGATGCTTTGAAAGGACCACTTAAAAATAATAGTTTTAAGATATTAAGAACCATTTCATACATGCACATATTTTCTTGCTTACGGTTCTGTAATTGACCCTTCCCTTTAAGTTGCAAGCTCAGAATAAACAAACCTCGCTAGCTGACTTTTCAATTTTCAATGTTCACATTAAATAAAATGGTTAAGTAGAATACTGGAAGAGAGTTAATTTGTTCAGTATGTTGCCTTCTGAATTGGTTCCTTTCAACCCCAAATTTGGCCTAGAGCAAGTGCACTTAATGCCATTTTTTAAAACCTCTTAAAACAGGGGCCTGTAATAGGAACACAGTTCCTGAACTCTAGCGATGGTGCTGGACGCTGTTCTCAGACTGTCTATTATTGTTTCGGTATGAGTGGATGACCAGTGAATGATTCATGGTCTCACCCTCCTGTCCAGCACAGAGAGCTGTTTGAGAGCAAACCCACAGGCAATTTACTTCATGTTTGTCCTTTGGGTTAAGGTGGTCCAGGAACAAGAAAACGAATACATTAAAAAAAAAGATTGTTGTGTTTGCTGTTTAGTTACATTTGTATGTTAATGCGTGTGAGCAAACAACTGTATATCAATGTATATACAGATCCATATGTACATACATGTATAGGTACACATACGTGGTACTAATAAGGTAAACATCAGGAGATTATTGTAGTGAAGTGCTTCATTTTCTGCAATGTTTGAATTAGTCCCTTCAAAAAAATGGTAGTTCATATCAAAGTTTCATAGAAAGGCCAGGAAGGGACCTCTAGATAGCCTATGCTGACCTCCTCCTGTATACCTCAGGCAATACATTTTACCCAGAGACTGTAATGAAAACATTTTACTCCTCAGGAGACTGCATGCCATAAGCAGTAAGCAAGAGAGACAAATGTGTTGGTAAATATCTGAGCCTTTCGTATTGTCCAGGTTGTATAAAATATATCCCAGTGGCCCCAGGGAAAGCCTGCGGTCTGTACTGGAGAGGGGAATAAGGAAACAAACCAAAGGCCCTTGCTCATCTAACACAGGGGAATTCTTTTTTGTATTTGAATGAGCTGGTGGATCTGTGATGCCTTCAGCGTGTGAACTGGTCACATATCAGTCAGGTATCTCAAAGATGGATTCCTGTTGCAGTTTTTGAACAGTGGGTTGCTTCATCGTGTATCTGCTTTGAACCTGTGGCTGGTCTCTGATGGTCCATGGGAAGGTCTCCCTGGATACAGTGAACTGCAGAACAGCATCTGTTCCTGACCTCTCCAACATCTGACTGAAGCCCTGAAGCATGAGATTCAGTCACGATGAGCGTTGCAAAGTGTTACGAGCATTTGGAGGTCAATACAGGCAATCTTATTGTCCCCTTTTGGCCCTTGCTAGACAGAGATAAGCAAGGGGTCATAGATCATCAAGTATCAAAGCTAAAAAGGACAGCAGTATCCCCGCAGTAGGGCCCTTTACAAATAGGCTGTTGTTTTGGTTTTTTATTTCTTCCAGGAAGCAGAGAATAAAAATGTCTTAGATATTGTATCTTTCTTTGAAGATTCCTGGTAAGATCTTAAAAAGTTTAAGATGTATGCAGATAAAAGTAAAGACAAGTTCAAGTAGACCTTGCTTTAGCATTCATAAGAGACCTAAATAGGCAGCGTGAGAGTAGTTGACAATTCAGTTTATTTTGGCAGTTCTCTCCACCAAATCTTAGTGCAGTCTGGAGTATGAATATGCTCTGCTAGTGGAGCGCAGTCATGGTTAACCTGAAAGTATTTAAAGACAGAATATCAAAGTACTGCTCAATTCTTCCATCAGAGATGTTATTGGATCAACTTTCCAGTGGTATGGCATTTCTAAATATTTTTTTTTGGTTAGTACATTAGTTTCTGATTCAGTGGAAGGCAGCCTATATAACAGGGGGGTGTGTGTGGTTCTGAGTGATACTTTACTATGCTTTCTAAGCATAACTGGTTTAGACATCTTAGTTTGATGGAGTATTGAACATCATACAATCAATAAACACATTGAAACATCTTTCCTGTGTTCTCACATATGCATATGACTTTTGCTAAATGAAAAAGATTTACCCTATCAAAAAAAGATAAGTTTATAACTTAATAATTCTAAGTATCTTTTCTGAAAGAAAGATGTTGTGTACTTGGTGCTGTTTTTGTAGACATGAAAGGAAGAAGAGCTAGTGACAGTTAAAGTCAGGGGGAAAACTAAAAGCATAAAAAAAGATGGTTAAATGTTGGAGCTTATCACTTTTAAGGGAAATGGTACCTCTCTATTTCAAGTGTCATATTTTTATGACTGGATGCCTGTCAGGAAAACGTGTTGCAGTGGAACATAGTGCCCAATGCAGAGGTAGATCATGCAAACGGAGTTATCCAAAGATGAGTAATATGAAATAACTCTCTTGCTTTAGCATTCTAGAAACAGGGTATGCGTAACTATTTTTATTACTAATTATGCTCTTTGTTTTCCACTGTAACTACCTTTCAACCCAAGGCACAATTTTAATATGTCTTCACAGTAAAATAGAAAGTAAGAAAGGATAGAAAATTGAGATTTTTATTCTTCTATTAAATAGTCACTTATATGACATGTAACTTCAGTTCTCACTTTCTGTACAGAACTAATGCATGAGAAAGATGGAATATTTTATGTCTCTGCTAAAACAAAGGTGAAGCAGTTAGATCATTGTCAACCTGATAGATTTCATGTCTCTTTCACACAAATCTGAGATCTGAATGCAAAATGCAGTAAGCAAATCATCACCTGTCATCATGATGCTATCTTTGAGAGGTTCTTAAAAAAATTAGTACACTTCATTAATTTATATATCTTTCTTCTGTGACTGTTATAAATGAAGATGCTTAATCATACTATCAGTAATCCTACTGCAACTCCAAAAGCAGCAACAACACAAACATTGTGAAGTTAAACTCAGATTCATAGGGGCACTGTCTCACATGGCAGGCCTGTTAGTAAAGTGAAAGACCTGTCATTTTTAATTTATTGAGCGAGGCACATCACAGTTTTGGAGACGAGAAGATATTTTTTCATACACCGTTAATGATGGTGTATAATTCTCCATAAAATCCTACTGTCTGAGCTGCAATGTGCTACATCACCTTCTGGCAGGCAGAGAAGGTGCAAAGGAAAGAGCGTCACAGAGCCGTGCACATTTTGTGACTCCTGAGTAGTGCACATGTAGTCACAAGCTGGTAAACAGCTAGATGAGAACAGCAGGGGAACTGAAATCATGTAATAAAGGGAATGCAGTGAAGCAAATACTTCTTTAGGGTGAATGAGGTCAGAGGGGCAAGCATATGCTATGAACTTTGTTGCTGTAGCAAGAACTGTGCTTCAGACATCCTTGAAAGTACTTACTGTACACTCAAATCTCAGTCTTTTTTTTTTTTTAAATCTTGCACAGCTGATAGTAAAAGAACAGTAATTTAAGGTATTTTAGACCCACTTTTAATTATTGTTGTGAAGTTAATGCTACATTTTACTTAAAATTATGATGCAACTTCTGTCTCAATTGTGCTTTTGTAGGGATGATGCTCCCTTGGATGATAACAAGGGATGTCTCTGGCATGTGTGGAGACAATAATTAAAACTACCTTTCAAGCTGCCTAATTTCTTGGAGGTTACTGTTCCCACCATAGGATCAGTAGGAGGGGAGTGTACGAGTCTACTCCCACTACTCAATCATCTGCCTTAAACTGCTGAAGATGGGCTTGTGCAAAGATTGTGTCCACGTCATTACTTCATGCTGGGTGGTTATTTTTTTGTTTTTGTATTTATTATTTTTATTTTGTTATGCATGTTATATTATTATATAATTATATTGATATTTTCTTTGTTTTAATTAATTTTGTTTTATTTATTTTGTTACTATATTTTATTGTCTGTCTTTTTTCAATTTGCTGCGTCACTGAGAGTAAATTCCCTATACTTTTTGTCATACCTCTTCAGTGAGCTTATATGTCTAGTAATAACAACCGAATACAGCCATACATTATGGAAAAATCAGTTTTCTTGGTAATGAAATGGCTAAAGTTTAGTCTGTCTTTCTGCCTATGGTTATGTATAGATTATATGGAAAGATATACTATCCCCATTCCAACAAATCAGTATCAGAAATAAAGTTTAAAAAATACCCAAGTTTTCTACTGTAAGTCCTAAAAAGGTTTTGTGGCTTGGTCAGATAACTTGGTAGATGGAAAGAGGAAAAAGGATTTTAATCTTGTGAAACAGGAAAATCCCAGTGAACCACCTTCTCTATACCTTTTTGGGAGATTATTGTATGTCTGTGGAAAAGAGGAGAACAGCAGAGAGAACTTCTGCAACAACCATGGATCATATTGGGAACATACTGTCACTGGCTTACCCCAATTTCCTGGAGGCATGGGGCAACTGAGACAGTCATGAAGCTGAATCAGAGCTATAGTTTCAGGAGATGCAAGAGCCAAGAACAAACCAAAATCCAAAACCAACATGGTGTAGCCTGTGGAAGGGTTTAATTACAGGCACATTCCACCTGTGTAGAAAAAAAAAGATGTCATAGATGTAGAATGCTTCCCTATGTTTTTACCATGTAAGTTCTCATCAGCTTCTGCTGACCTCTGTGTCACCAACATTATCTAGTGCTTCACGAACACCAAATTCCTCCTGCTTCTTGGATTTTTCTCATGAACCGTAATTAGCTAAGGAGTAAATAGCATAAAATATTATAGTCCTTTGATTGTTCTCTCTAAAGGTCCCAACTCTGTACTGTATATATCTGTAAGTATAAAGACACAATAAGATGTTAGGTCTCATGCTTTCCTACCATCTTTTAAAATTTCTTACCCTTGAAGAGATGTACATTGTGTCATGGTTATTCTCTGGATTGAATGATTGTATCCTTGAAGATCACAGCATTTTTATTCCATTATTTTGTTGCCTCTTAAGACTGCCAGCTGATTTGCTTCCTCACTTGCAGGTTTTAAACTGACTTCTCAACTCAATTTTGACTTTTCGGTTGCAATCTAATGCTCTCTTGAATTTTCATTGTTTTGCGAAAGAAAAAAAAATAAAGGAAATACTGAATGCTGTACAGAGATATATAAATCATGTTTTACCAAATGTGATTTAAAATGTTAGTTCTATGCATCATTTTTACAGTGTCCAAGCATAAAAAACCCCACTGTATTCTAAAGAGCCAAACAGGGCCAAGCAGGATCTCACGTTTCAGAACATGTTGACAGCATTTCTTTAGACTCCCCTGTGTGTTTTTAGCATAAGAATCAGCTCAAAAGTAATTACATTGGCTGTATTTTTTTAATGCATTATGCTATTTGTTGCCTTCTGGTATTCTCCTTGGCAGTTGTTCTGGGTGGGGAATGGGAGTTCACTGGAAGATTGAGCTATTTTGTCAAAGCAGATCGTAGTGATGCAGAAGAGTTCCAAAGCGAATTAGTTTTTCTTGCTGCTACTCTAATGAAAGCAATTCTCTAATACAGAGAAACTGTAATGTGCAGCGTCCTGAAATGTCACACTGGTTTGTGTTACCTTGTGATCATTGTGTTAGATTGATACTGCCGATAGAAAGGAAAGGTGACAGGGCCTTTAAATGTTAGGGATCTTGCTGTTCACATTTCATATCTCTCTTTAATTGTTCTTTAGGCCAGGGAGTTTCATAGCGAGCAGAGTTTATTGTAAAAAATGTTTCCAGACTGGAAACAAAAATCTTCGTTTTTGTTGGAGCTTTTGTGTGAGTGTGTGCATGTGTGTGTAGGTGCACAGGCAGGTTTGCGTATCCCCATCTGTGTGTCAGTGCTTCAAAGTGGAATTGATTTTAGAGAGAATTTAACTGAGGTAATGTAGTTGCATTCTTTCTTTGACGGCTCCTTACTGCTGTGTAATTGCCGACTAGCTTGTGTTGATCGATTTGCAGCCTGAAGTGAAAAGGCCACCATAATGTGAAGGCTGTGTATGTCCTTAGGTGGTAAGGATGGTTCTTTGCTTCTGATAAAAGCCCATATAGTTTCATCTGGTAAATAAGTATTGAGACAATGCTTTATGACTAAATGTACCACAAAATAAAGAAAAATCTTTGTCTTACCTTTTCAGAGGTTGTCATAAAGGTTAATTTATTTAACTTAAAAATTTATACCTTCACCTTGTTTCCAGCTCTTGGACCTAGCCATGCATTTCTCTGCTAAGGTAAATGGTTGTCTAATCTGAGGAGTCTGTTCATGTGTAGCTACTAATAAACCATAATCAGGTCACATCTTAACCTTCTCTTTGATAAAATAAATAGATTAAGTGCTTAAGTTTTTCACTCTAAGGCAGATTTCCAAGTCCTGAATAATACTACTTAGCTGTTCTCTGAACCCTTTCCAAATTGTCAGATTCACATTTTAAAATTGATACTAGCACTAACCACTTAATTTTCAGTAATGATCTAACTCATGTTATATGAAGTACAAGCATTACCTCACTATATCTGTAAGCTACAGTTGCTTCAGCTGCAGCATCTGCAGATCCTCCTCTGCTTGGTTAGTAACCACAACCATGGAGGCCTCTTCAAACTCATAGCTGTATATGATAAGGTTCCCCAGTCACAACACTGACCCTCAGGCTTTGTTCTTGAAGACGTGACTTTGCATTTGGCATGGGTCCAGATTTTTCTCAGGAAAAATTTGTCCATATGCAGTTGTTGATTCAATACATTTTTATTCAGTAACCGAGAGCTAAAAACGTGTCATAACAGTAGAGGTATTCTCCCTGCTCAGTGATACTAACAAAGTGATTCAGTTAACTCCAGAGTCTGGAAAGAAGGCGAGTTCCATACATGATAAGCAAGTAGGGTCTGAGAAGAACCCTGCTAATGATCAGGCTTGGAAGATAGCTGAAGCCTGTGTTATATTTAAAGCAAACTGAAATGTAAGGCTAATCCCCACAATCATAAGTTCTCGTTCCTGATTGAATGGGCTTTGTAGTTGCTAAGTAGCAATTCTGCATGAAGTTCAGCAACAGCAAAAGATGTTTCCAGATGCCTGATACTGGATATTCAGAAGCTTTAGCATTGATCTGATTCTGTTTGCACTGAGTTTTTGCTCAGCTTGAGAGAAGCTCATTGTAGTCAAACACAAAGGCAGTTCAGCAGCTTCAGTATGGAGCTCTATGCGTGATAATTTACCCTGCTGAGAAGTGCAGAGCTCCATGCCAACGGGGCTATATTGAGTCTTACACCTGCTATGGGTTCACTTAGAGCTAGCTCCTGTATCTCGACCATGTACATTAGACCCTTAGGCTCTTTTGAAGATCCAACCTGTGCTGTAATTTGAGAATAAGAAGTATCTCCTGGCATTTATGCAATGTTAAGTCCTTTAAAATCTATTTTAAAATGTTCAATGATGATTAAAATTTATCTCTTTGAAGACTTCATATTGATGCAGGATGGCCAAATACACGTCTATACACATGTACACATTCAGACAATTACATGTGCAAATACACACATGCACACAGAGCATACTTCTGAAAAACCCACTACTTCTTGTAGCCAGTAGCATACTAGGTTTCACGGAGGCATTACAATACTAGTAGGTCTCACAGAAAGCCTTCTGTGGAACTGTTATTGTCATAGCACTGTGATTATACAGTATTTGATATTCAGTGTAGGCAGAGGTGGTAAAGACATTGAAGAAAACACTTATGATGTTTAGTCAGCTGTGTCTTACATGTTAAGTATCTGCATACCTTATTGTTTGAAGATTTACATTCTTGCTGGTACTGACATGCGGTGGCCTGGCTTTAAAAGGAGATACATGTAAGCAAAGCTTACACATAGACCAAAAGTGGAATATGGGTGTGAAATATTTGTGTGCTTTTAATTTGTTGGAGGAGGAGAAAGTTCAACAATTACAATAGATTCACATTATTAGGTTACAACAGTGTCCAACATGAAGCTGTTGGAATGGGAAACTGAAAAAGATAAATTTATTGATTTGTTCAAACTTGGTCATTATGGAGGTCTGAGGTGTGGATTCTGTCTCCCTGTTTACAGGGCCAAAACCAGAGCCAGCAGCGTATGTCTCATCATCTTTATTGAAGGAATTCTTTGTGTTGTAATGGAATTTCCCTTGTTTTCCCTGAACAAACTGGAGTGAAGGATATGTTTTCCATAATGTACCTAGTGGCAGGGAAATACCAGCATTAAGAGCATGAACAAATTTTGGATATAGATGCAGCGATCTATGCATCAACTTAATTTGGATGGAAGCCATGATTTTTATTTATTTTCTTCATTATTATTTGTGATTTTAGTAAATCTCTTGTGTTTAAAACTGAGTCTCTGAACTATAAGATGACTGCCTTTTCTAGTGTCTCTCTACTGAAAACCTTAATTCTCTCCCAGGGAATCAAGTGAGGTATGGCTAAGTGAAACACTGACATTTTGATGAAGCAGAACTGTTTTCTGTGTTGATTACCTGAAAGCATAAAATTTTAGTAGTTTACACCATTTACCCCTAAAAAGAGTTGAAGTGATTGTGCATTGCGTTCTGCGGTTTCCTTCCCTCAGAGTGAGCTGGGGAAATGGGTGCCACAGGTGCTGTGCATGGCTGATTACGAAGAGGGAGGTGGAGGTGCCCAGATGCTGCTGGGGGTGTTGGAGGACCAGCTGTAAGCAGTGCAGGGAGCAGCATCACTGCACCTGGGACTAGGCTGTGACCTTCCTCCTGGCTTTCAAAAGCGGGGGATGGCTGCTTTTAGCAGCATGTTTTGGACCAGACCAAATTGTGTATGCATAGGGAAGGGCTAGATGAATCTGAAAGTAATATTTCCTACGGTCTTTTGGAAGAGCATGTGTATGTGTTCTGTATGCATTTTTGGAGCTATAATGACTTAGAGGTTAATTTTACTATGTCAGGAAGGATTTGGATTTAATAATATGTGCCTTGCATCTGGAGGAGTTGATCTGTCTCAGCACAAGAGCATGACTGTTTCATTTTATTATGATGATAGCTTCTATCATTTGAGGCTTGTTCCCTTGAAGTGATACTAGTGAGGGGGGGACTGCTCAGGAGTTCAGAGATGTGGGTAGTGGCTGAAGCTGTTGGCTTGGCTTTCTTTGCGCTTTGAATTTTGGCTGATGAACTGAGTTTTTCCTCAAGAAGATTTGGCATCTTGCACTTCTGAGGTGTGCCAACTTAGTCTTTTTGGAGTAAAAGACTAAGATGGTCAAAGACTGTCTGTCCCCATCCCCCACCCGCCCCTAATTAGGTTGTATGTGAGTGAGAGACACAATACTACCTTTCAAAATTTGCAGAAACAGGAAAACAAAAAATTAAATGCTTCTACTTGGGAAACTAAGCTAATTGTTATAATGAAACTGCATATAGTCAGTGAACAGCTTCTGAATAATGTGTCTGAGTAAAACATGATTTTGAAATGATTTTAAGAGTCCTGCAAACTACCTTTTCCCTAAAAATATTAAGTCTTATGTGGCAGCATAGGTATACGTTCAGTAAAATACGTACTGGATATGAATACTTTTTTCTGATCCTCAGTTATGTACCACATTTCTTTTGACAGAGGTTTCCATTATAGTGTTACATCCTGAAGGACTGCTCCCTTCCATTGAGGATAAGGTACGTGTTACATAGATTATAAAGTTTACAGGAACAGATTTTTATCGGTGTGATCATTAGTCATGCAGACACGTCAAAGTCTTTCCACTAATGGATAGCTGTCTGGTTTCTTTTCCTTCTCACCACCTAGGAGTAAGCAAGTAAAACTTAAATTTACAAACCTCTTGGATGTATCTTATGGAAAAGAAAAGCTATTTCCATCAACCACTATACTTAACTCTTCTTGGAAAGTATGGTCATCTTTTTTTCCGATACTTTCGTGTTCTCAACAGGATGCCTTTTGCTTACTTTATCCTAAATATAGTCTGAACTGTAATAATTGAACTATTTGTTCTCAGCAGTAGTAGTGGAGACAATAATACGGCTGATTTGCACAAGGATTTCTTACTCTTTTTCTGTATTTCTGATGATTTGCTACAGGAGCTGTATTTGAAATGTAAGGTTTTATAGGAATCCTTTATGAATCACCTGAACCTCTGGATTTGCACTAAATCTTGAAAGCTACTCCTTTTCCATGGAAAATTATTTTCTTCCTCTGCTAAATGGTAAACAAGAGTATATGAAACACTTCAAAAATGACCTATTGTGCAAATGCAAATGGTCAACAATAATCCCTTACATAAATATCTTTTCTGGAAGAAAAGGGGTATTTTGAAATGGAAAATGAGGGAAGTGTAAGAATAATTCACTAACTCTTCTAGCTTTTGGCTGGCTTGGTTGATGAAGGTTTTTCTACTAAGAGCCTTTCCCTTTTGGCAGTCCTGCCCATCATATTAATAGCTTTTGATTTTATGAGTAAAAGGAATGGAACTCTTTTTTTTTTAATGTGGAACACCAGCTGATGTTCTTGGGCTACTACATGCCATAACAGTAGTAGTAGCAGCAGTTTAAGTGGCAATCCTTACACTAAAGGTTAGGTACTTTGGCAGTACAGAGAAGAAATAGTGAACCATCTCTTTTCCTTTGTGCTTTGATATGTTACTGCCAACTTTTAACACACTGTTCCTGAATATTGTTTTCATTGTTATTTTTAAATAGTAAGATCTGTAGAGCCAAATAAGTGTAGTAACATTGAGTAGGAATATTTCGAAAATCTTCTTCAGATTTTAATTGGCAGTTGGCACAAGGCAAATTCTTCATGCTTCAGTATGAAAATTGTTCTCATGTGTTCTTAATAAATATTAAATACTTTGCATCACTCAGGAGACATCAGAGCACACAGTGTACAATCATATGGGTCTTACTCCAGAACTTCATTCTCTGTAGAATTACTTATGGCTTTTCCACAAGCCCTCTCCAAGAAATCAGGGAGTTAGGTGGTATACTGTCATGGGATTAACCCCTTATCCAAACCACAAATGCTGTTCTGGTCCTATCACCAAAGGGGGACAAGGTACTGGACCTGTTGTAGAGAGCTGCAGTTGAGGCTTCCTGTCATGTCTGCTTAATGATGTTGGATGTTCATGTAGACAAATGGAGATGCAGTGGTTGGCTTGGTCTGACTGGCTGTACCTACTGGCCTGCAGGGCAGGTGGGGCCGCATCATGCTCACCAGCTTGCCTCTTGTGCTGCAAGTAGCCAAGTCAGAACCATTGCTTAGCACCTTGAGTTACCGCTGTCATCTTGCTCATCCCTTTTCCCTTCTCTTCTCCTCTATCCTTCTGAGATAATTTTGCTTATTCTTAAGTAAGCCTAACATCAAAGCTGAAGAGTGAAGTGCCACTGATTTTATTGGTGTTATGCCAGCATATCTTCATTAGAGTTGAGAGTTAGGTTTTCATACTCTGTGCTGTCCATAGACATATGGTGGGAGAAGTGGTGAACAACCTCTTCCCAGGTACATAGTAGTGTTAGTGAGAGAAAGGTGCTTTTATGATGTAGTGAGAGTTGAGAAAGGCTGAGAAATCATTGCTTCCTGAAAGACAAATAAAGTATCTCTTCATAAATTGACAGCAATGGGTTGATAGCCATCCATCTGTTTATTAATCAGAAGATCAGCAGTTAGATGAACCCTCTCAGAGCAGGCATAGAAGAGTCTAGGTTTGAATTTGTCAATGTCTGGGGCTCTGCAGTGAGGCTCAATATAATTTATATTTTCATTATAATGTGCTAGAGCCAAACGCTACTGAAGTATGAAAACCACTATCAAAATCTGTTTTACTGCAGTGCTTGAATGAAACGTGGAAATCCACGCAACCCAAGAGTATCCTTCCAAGGATAGAATATGCTCCTAAGACTATATATGCTTCTTGGGTTTAGATATGATGAATTATTTGAGTTTCTAGTTACACTGAGTGTAATCAGCCCCTCTTGGTGTGTGTGCATGTGGACATATCGTTTACATTTACTGGTGAAGAGGTTATGCTCTCCTTGCTGCAGGCATTTGGTTGTTGATGTGCTAATGAAAGCCTTTGTATAAACTGAGTGGAAAATGTGAGTCATAGTTTCCTTTCTTTCTGTCTATATACCCTGTACAATACCAAGGAAGGCATATTAATATTTAATATAGAGTGCTCTTTAGAATGGAGATTCCTTAGCATATAGCTTCTTCCTGTGCTTGCAGAGGTGTGAATTATTTTGTCAGATTATCAGAGGGAGGATGAAGGAAGTAAATTAGTAATGAAACAGTTAAGTGATGATTTCTGAAGTATGTTATTCTCTTACTGTGTTTGTATAATGCAGGAAATTATTCCTCATTCTGTAATACCATATCCAATGACACTTGTTGGAACTCTAATTTTGCCTACAAAAGGGTGAAGAAAAGCTCTATGGCCTTCAGACTTGTGAATTGCTTCATTATTTAGTCTCAGCTGACTTTTATTCTGCAGTGGTGATATTGTAGATGTCAAGGTATGTTTCAGGCACATACAGATATTGGCGCTTGTACTGGTGACCTAGAGACTCTCCCTTCTTTATCAATGATGACCGTTTTCTACCCCATCCCCCCTGCATCATGTGGATTCTCATCCTACTTGACGACCTCCTCAAAAATCATCTTAGTTAGTCTGGTGCTCTATCAGAGGACAGACAAGATTCACACACTGTTTTTTTTCTTATGCTCACTTGTCTGTCATAATTTTGTGTCAAATTTCTTCATTTTTGGACCTGTAAGAAGAGACAATTATTATTCACATTTCAGAATCAACTCAGAGGTGTTACTACATCATATAAAAATCACCATACTTAAAATACTGTGGTGCCAAATGAATATATGCAAGAGCAAGAACAAAAAGTATCCCTGTAAAAAAATTACTCAAATTACTCCTGTTAGGACTAACTTAAGTTCTTATTCCAGCTCTGTGCATCACGGTGAATTGCAATCTGTGTGGAAAAGCCGTATGCGGGAGCTGAGAAGAGCCTGAAGACAGCTGTGGCTCAGACTAATTTTCTCTGATACACAATTTCTGGCAAAATGAATCAGTAAAAAATACTGCTTTGTATGGTAATGGAGAATATTTTACAATGCATCTGAAGATACATCCGTCAGAGGCTTTTTAATATATCCTCAGCTTGTTACTTAGCAAAAATCATCATTAACATTTTAAGAAGCATATTTTATTTTTCCCGAGGAGGGCGTAACCTGAGGTACCACAAATATGGGTATTTAGAGAGTCTCACGTATCCAGGTGGGTTTCACATGTAAGAAAGGTAAAGACAGGGCCAAAGCCAAAGTAATTTCCACTACAAACTTTCCATGAAGGAAGAGGTTTCCTGTGTTTCCATGCTTTCATTCTGTATTTTCATGTAGAAAAATAACATGAATCAAATCACAAAAGAATGTGACTGATACCTTGATACTTTCATATTTCTGTGTGAATCAATCAGCTGGCTTAAGGCCAGTATCTACTGGACAAAGATCTCTGTGATGGAGTTTGCTGTCACAGATAGAATCTTTTTTTTGGTTATATCAAGAGAAAGGCCGAAGCCAGAGGAAAAAAACATGACAAATATCTTTCCACTTTCTGTGCTCTGCTGGTTGCTGGGATGAGTGCAGCTTTCAGGGCATTCTTGTGAACACTAAAGTTGTTCTAATTCTCCCTCTCGCTTCCGTCTTGAAACGTGCTTATTGAAGGGGAAATAAGAACTGAAACCAAAAAAGGCTATACGCATGCATACAGAACACAGACATAATAAATACATAATGTAAGTAAATGTAAGATGTGATTTGTGGGGTGTTTGATGATAAAGCTTATGTATGTGTAATAGTAAAAACCTAGTTGTAGCTGTAACTGTTGCAGCTGGAAATGCTTTTTAGACTTCAGTAATTTAAAACCAGATTATAGGCTCTTTATTCCTAATGTTGAGTAGGAAATCATTCAATTGAGTGATTTCACTGAGTGTATTTTTGAGAAGTAGAGATTTGGAAACAGACTTGAGAAAATAGTAACAGCCATAAAATAAATAATGATCTTCATTGTGTAGTATTGATGGTTTCCAAAATAGTTTGTTTACGGTCAGAACTAATTTTAAAAAAAGTGGATGGGGTTTTTGTTTTGGTATGGCTAAAGAATTAAACTGAGAAACAGACAGATAATGTTTAGAGGTTGAGAGGGTTTTTTTCCAACAGAAAAGGACAGTTCAGTAATTAGATACTTTTTATGAAGTAAAAAACCTCCATATCATCAAGGAGCATGCCAAGGAGAGTAATAGTTGTGATCACTGAAACTGCAGTGCTGAAGCTCTGTGTAACATCAAGTGGGAGAGATCTGTTTTGCACATTCATGGCAGATCTCTCCCCATAGCTCCAAAACAATTTGCTTCTGTCATCAGGGGGTTAAAGAAGCAGTTGTCTTCCTGTTCTGTTAAGAGAACTGTTATCCACCCTTAGTTGTTCAGGGAAACACATCATAGGCAAGAGATTATTCACAGTTGTCCAATACTGGTATTACATTTCTTTTTTAAACAAATTTGTCTTTTTCTTTACTCTGTTCATCCAGTGTTAAGAAAATACAGAACTTGAGATGTCATCTTGTCAACTCATTTATTTCTCCTGTCTTGCTGAGTAGCTTTTTATTCATAGGTAAACTTGTGAAATCATTTGACTGAGAGAAGTGGGGCATTTTGTAGACTAATGTGATCATCAACCTAGAGACAAAGTTCTTGTCTTGTGTGTCTCGACTAAATGCTGTAGCCTCCGAGTTTTCACTCATTTTAGATGAGTGTGGTTATCTTAATGCAGGGCCTGACTAAAGTATATTTGTGGAGAGTGCCATCTGGCATTTTGGATATGCCTTCAGCTCCAGTAATTGAGATATTATGATTCAACATACAGAAGACAAACAGTGTTTGGCACTTGATATCATTGCAGAACTTTAGGAGAAGAAATTTTTAGCAATTTACGGATGTCTTTTGCCACACTGGTTGCTATTTCCATTTAGGGGAAAAAAAAAAAGTGAATAAGATTCCTTTTTTCCAGTTAATAGGGCTCCAGACTTTCAAGAGAAATTTCTTCCAGGAAGTAGGAGTAATTTCTTACAAGAAGATAAGGTTCAAGGTCAATTATACCTACCTAATAAGTTAGAGAAACTGATTACAATGTTGTAATGAGCTGATAAATGAGCTAGTTTTAAGTATTTAATTTTTTTTTAAACGTGCTGTTATTAGTTTGATACTAGAACCAGCAGAGACAAGGGATGTGGGAAAGGTGAGAGAGTGGATACTGGTAGCTGAATGGGGCCATCAGCTATAGGACTTGCTCAAACAGAGATATGAAGGAGTTTTATTGCCGCCAATATTTTATTTTAGAAAAATGTTTCTGGCCTAGCTGTTACCATGAGGACTGTACAACTTTGTGTATACATAGCCTTTGATGGAATTGAGAAAGTGAGCATTTATACATCAGGAGAGGTTTTGTAATCATAATTTAAAAGATTCTTTGTTATAAGAATGTTTATTACTGTCTGTTTCTTCTATAAGACCTGAATTGAACTAAAGTATATTTTATTCTAATGTACTTTGTGAATTTTAGTAGATAAAATTGGATTTCACCACCCTTTTATTTTTAGTTAGAGACATTAAACATACAACTGTATAGCAACCAGAAAAATAATTGAATTAAAAGCTTGAAGTGAAGGTCGATTTGAGACCATACATATTACTACTTCTTTGTTTTGTTTCTTGCATTGACTGAACTGGCCTGAGAAGTGGATTCAAGTTAACTTTTCTTGTTTTGATAGCTTGAATATGGTTTTATTAATGCAAGGCAATAGTGATGCTGCTCCCATCCCCCAGAAAAACCCAACCAACCAAACCAACAACCACTAGAAGAAAAAAACTTCAGTAGCCCTCTCTGTAACACTTCGTCTTTCCTAGTGAAAGAGATGGGATAGCGATGAACAGGGTGGCTTGAGTGCTGGAAGAGTAACAGGGAAATCTTCCCAGGCTGTGGCTAGGTGCTAAGCTGAGCTCCCTGCCATGGGACAGGTCTGCTGGGACCAAGCAGGACGGCTGCGTTTCCGCAGGCTGCTAGGCTGGCATGGCAGTGGCAGCAGAGCATTCCATCCTGGGGCTACCTTCCCAGGTGGTTGGAGGGGTTGTCTCTGAAGTCCCTCCCGTGTACTGGGAGTTTTTGCTGTCCACAAGAGGAAGAAACAGCAGGACAAGCTGTGCTTTGCTGAAGACGTGTCTTACTTTTCTTGCTTCTCTCTTTTTGCCCACTGCTTGCCAAGCTGTCTAGACACAATCCAGCGTGTAATGAGCTGTAATGGGAAGGAGCTTCTTAGTGTGGCTTTTTCCCTTCCCCAGCCCTAAAGTCCTAAGATCAGCAGGTGTTAACAGGTAACTGTTGAGGCCAGCGTGTCCTGGAGCCCCATGGGGATCCGCTCTAGCTGATTTGCTTCTCTTCAGCTTGACCGTGGAAGACTTCTGAGAAATTTACACCTTGTTTAAAAAAAAATGTTGTCAGCACATCACTACTCAATGGCAAATGTATCTGAAGGTCTATGCTTTGTTGCAGTCATTCAGACTTGCACAGTGTCAAATAATTTGTAAAATGTAACTTCTGGCTTTTGAGGCAACAGGTTGATTATTTGCAGAACCCAGATGACAGATGATCTCAGCTGTACACTCTTTTTCACTACATTCACTTTGCAGTGGAGAAACTACAAAAAAAATTACAGTAATCACTAAACCACACTTTCTCTCTGAAGAGTAGGGTTAGAAGAATTCTATTTGGCAAAAGTACAGGGAAGTAAAAGGTGATGGGAAATTAAGACCAAGAAATGGGGAACAAAGTTCTGTTAATGCATGCTTTTCAGGGCTTTTTGGTGTGGGTGGGAGGCAATGAGCATAAAGTTACTTCCCTGCAATTTAACTTGTGACAAAGCTGGTGGAAAATAATTGGGAACCTGCAGTTTGTTGCTTATATTAGTTTTGAAGGTATAGTTAACAGTCATGCCCAGTGCTATGACAACTTCAGATACCGAAGTAGCACATCCAACAAAAGATTGGTGTAGAATGACAGTCCTGAATGATGAGGTTTGAATGTAATTAAGGATTGGAATAAAAGATATCTGTGGTTTGAGAGATCCATTCTTGCCAGAGAAATATTCTATGCATCTTTTAATATTGCATTCATAGCATATTCACTACATTTGCTTAATCTATGTCAATTTAGCTTCCTTAAAATCTCATTTTTAAATTAATCCCTTAAACCTGGAATTTGGTGTTCCAGTTAATCTTTAACGGGATACATGAACCTTTCAGTGCTTAGTCACTATAATATACAGGAAAACGTAAAAATAAACTGAAATCTTAAAGACAATACTCACCTGGAAAACAGCAGAAAACTGTCATGTACTGCATCTGGAACAATCTGTTCCCTCAAATTTGTATGTGGAATGGAGTATAGACGAAAGCTATACAGAATTTTCCACCACAACCAAACTGAACAACCCATAACAGAAAAGCTATCTGAATTCATTACGAGGTATTAAAATGAAAGAAAGGGGTTATGGAACAATACTGTGGGAAAACAAGAGTTAAGTATAAGTTAAAAGTTGCAAAAGTTAAGTTGCAAAAACTTAAATGTTTGCTCAGCTTACTTTTGCTTGCAGTTTCAGTGACTGAGCTGTCATTTCTTGGTTAATGACATAAGAAAGGAAGAGGATTATGAATACAAGTTGAAAATCTCTTTTCATTAAAGATATTGCCTCATGAAACAGTAGCAGTGTATTTACCGTGCTTTCTCCTTAGAAATATTATGTGGGTGCTGAAAGGTACCGACAAAATTTTGCAGAAACAGACCTGACTAACATTCAAATTAGAAAGGCTGTGTTGTGGCTGGTTTTGTGAATAGGGAAAATTGCTAAAAACACATTTCCAATTGGCAATTTGTTTTTTGAAACGTATCAGTGTTTCTTTGGTGGTTGTCTTTAATTTGTAGAAAAGCAACTTGTTGATATAATCAACATTTGCTGTTTCTTTTTGTTTGCTTAAGCTGTCAACAACTATACCATGTGAGTGTGGCAAGGTATTCCTGTTTATTCTTTATTTATGTTCTTCAAAAACTAAGCAAGGAAAGACATGCAGATAAGTTTTGCTTTTTCTGCTCTGTGTCACAGGAGCAAATTTTCGTTGGCTAATGAAAACATTATGAGCATTTTCTTTTTTTTATGGTAATTTAGTCAGCATTTAGTGTCTTCGTCTCATTAGAAACTAAAAGACAATAATGAAATGCAATGTGACAGCTTAATGAGGCAGTATCTACTTAAATTCACCTGCTAATCATTCCTTTCCCCATAAAAACATCCGTAATTCTCAGACTTAATTTGTTTTTTTGACAGCAAGCTTTATCCATGTGTTCATTTAGTTGGTAGCAATTGTCTCAAAATATCAGAGAACGGAAAGAATTACCTTTTATTTTATGCTCTGTGCTAACAAAGTTTTTTAGGAAAACTGCTTGGCAGAAGGCTTTGCTTATTTTTTCTTTTTTAAGCTCTTCATTAACAGAGTTTGAGCATCAGAAAGAGAAGCTTTTTTGTTTGTGTGGCCGGTTGGCACGGGCTGGATGCCAGGTGCCCACCAAATCCGCTCTGTCACTGCCCCTCCTCAGCTGGGCAGGGGAGAGAAAATGCAAGGAAAGGCTCCTGCGTGGAGATAAGGACAGGGAGAGATCACTTGCCAGTTACGGTCACACGAAAAACAGGCTCAACTCAGGATGATTAATTGAATTTATTACCAATCAAATAAGAGTAGGATAATGAGAAATAAAACCTAAATCTTAAAACACCTTTCTCCTACCCCTCCCTTATTCCCGGGCTCAACTTCACTCCTGATTTTCTCTAGCTCCTCCCTCCGAGTGGCGCAGAGGGACAGGAAATGGGGGTTGCGGTCACCCCATGGGGTCACAAGCCCGACCAGCAAACCTGCTCCAGCATGGGCTCCTCTCTCCACGGTCCGCAGGTCCTGGCAGGAGCCTGCTCCAATGTGGGCTTTCCATGGTGTCACAGCCTCCTTTGGACATCCACCTGCTCCGGCATGGGGACCTCCCAGGCTGCAGGTGGATCTCTGCCCCACTGTGGATCTCCATGGACTGCAGGGGGACAGCCTGGCTCTCCATGGTCTGCTCCATGGCCTGCAGGGGAATCTCTGCTCCAGCTCCTGGAGCACCTCCTCCCCCTCCTTCTGCACTGACCTTGGTGTCTGCAGAGTTGTTTCTATCACATAGTCTTGCTCTGGCTGCAATTTTTTTCACTTAAATACGTTATCCCAGAGGCACTACCACCGTCACTGATGGGCTTGGCCTTGGCCAGCAGCGGGTCCTTCTTGGAGCTGGGTGTCACTGACTATATTGGACATGGGGAAAGCTTCTCGCACCTTCTCACAGAAGCCACCCCTGTAGTACCCCACTACCAAAACCTTGCCACACATACCCAATACAGTGTGTTTCATGTGAAGATTGTAACAGGAATTAATTCCTGAGTTTTATTGCCTTTGAGGTGGACTTCTGTTGATGTTGATCCAGGATTCAGTTTTGGGGTGTTTTTTTTCAAGTGAGTAATATAGTCAAAAATCTGTAAAATACAAGTTGTGGTTTCTAAATTACATAATTAATTTCTTCACTCTGCAGAAGAAAAATAATTAATTCTCAAGTGTGTCCAGTACTGTTATTAGTTTTGGGTCTCTAACTATTGATAAAGCATGAGGTTTGTGTTTTGTTCCCAAACAGATCCTTAATCCTTGGAATGTAACACATGCTGTAGGCAGCAAACAAAGCATATATTACTATACCTTTCTTGCACAATAGGACTTCTGCAATGTCTGGAGGCGATTAGGTATATAGAAAACAAGCTTTCATGAATATGGCCACATCTGTCTTTCTAACCAAATTCTCCGATGGGGTTTGAAATTCCAGTGCTCTGAGCTGCTTAGAAACCCTTTCAGTAACTGAAGGACTTTTCAGAACAATATTTAATGGGATGCATTTAAAGAAAATGTCATATACTGTGACAAAATAGAGGGGAAATTGTTTCTCATTCATCAGCTACAGGAGCATTTCAGGCCTTCTCGCTCCACAAAACCACCAGTTTTCCTTCATGCACTTTTCCTTTAAGCAGATGTACCCAACTGATTTTCTTTTTTAATTTTCTTTTCATTTTCTTTCCCTAAGGCCTAAGATTGAATAATATCTTAAGTCCAATTTCTCTTCGTTTGTCCAGTGTAATTTAATCTTTGACAGTTAGGTCAAGTGGAAGGTTAACTTCTACCATGGAGTGAACTATGCTGTGAGACACTGTTACAGTGATTAAATAATATGGGTTTATTAAATAATAAACATTAAACTTTAAATTTAATATACTTTTTATTTAATCTTTATTTTTTAATTTAATATTTATTATTTAAATATAATGTGGGTTCCTTCTATTTCTGCTCTGAAGTGTGTGTCAAAATAATGAAGTCAAGCTCTGGTTGAATTTAGGATTTCTGTTTCCTTGTAGTCATACGAGCTCCTGTATGGATGGATGTGCTGCAAATATAAGGAATTTATATTACATCTGTTCTGAGTGGCCAGATACTCCTTTGGTATGATAGGTGTTCACAGAGTTAGCCCTTGTTGTTCGTGAGTCTATGCGCACTGATGACTCCACCACGGAAGTCCAATGTTCTGCAGCATCACAAAATTGGCAGCCAGGTTCCAACATGGAATGCTAAGGATCTGCATCAGTTTTCTGCTATTAATACTTAGATTTATTCTGAGGTTTCAGTGAAAACAAGCTAGTCAAATTAGCTTGTATCAGAAAATGCAGTGAAAGAGTGGCCCTTTGCGATACTGTGTATCCGGCTCTACCATTTCTCTGAGTGGAAGAGCACATTGTCCCTCATAGAACACCTTATAGGCAGAGTGGGCAGGAGATTACTGTACAAGATCTATGATCCTTCTGAGTGCCAAGGTAGTGGGATAAATTCAAGACTGAACTAATTTTCTTGGGGCAGAGTTTAATACTATTAACATTAAACGGATTATTTTGTATTAATGTCCTTGCACTGATGAAGAAGAGTCATGTGAAACTACATTTCTGGCAAACTTTATTACAAGGGCCAGAATATGCCGTGTTTATACTCTTCTTCAGTGTAAGTGAGACTTGAGCTTCTGGGATTGTATTATTGGTCTTTGTTGGTCTTGTATATCAGCGCTTCTAAAACATTTAATTGTTGAAGGAAATAATACGTATTTTAATGGTGTAAAAGGGATAGGCTTCATGTCATTTATTTGTAAAAATTTCTTTCAACTTCAGCATAGTTATTTTTAATGAAGTGAGACAGAGAGCGCTGCTGGTTATGAATTTCTCCCTGGGGAGAGAAAAGAGAACTCCATCAGTAGCTCAGTCAGCTCAGTAGGGAAGGCACAGGAGAAGCAGAAAGAGACAGCTAGATGTAGGCTTGATGGGGAAACTTTTGTCCAATTCTATTCAGGCTATGGAGTGTTTCATGAGAGGATGATAAACATGTGGAATAAACTATGGGGAAGCTATTTTGGAGCTAAAATCATAAATGAATTCAAGAGACACGTAGATTTCTTTCTAGAGAAAGGCAGTATTGAGGGATATTGTGAGAAAACAGGGTGGCTGCATTAACGCCATCCTAAAGTAAGGAGATATTCAAGGCCAGGTGGCGTTTTGTTCCTAATGTTTCTGTGTTTTTTACTTTTTCTTGAATATTTGTGTTCTGAAATATCAATCTCCAGCCTGGTGCTAGAGGAATGAAGTTAAAATACGGGTATTGTGTTTTTGGTTTGGTAACGACAGTATTGCTAAGGAAAATAGCATAGAGAGTATTTCACTACTAGCTGACGTTTTCAAGGTCTGTTGGGATGTCATGAGCTGTGATATTAGGCCGATTCCCAGTTGAAACATGAGTTTCAAAACTGGCAAGTGAATTGATGCTATGATTATTGCCCCTAGGCAACTAAAAGGAATTGCCCTTCACAAATAGAGTACCTTTCCACATTGGTGAGAGTAGTGTGGGGAGGATTGTGCTGTGTGGATGGCTAACAGGAACACTGAATATGGCGATTAATTTATTTACTCAAGGAGACAGTAAGGGAAAGTTTTAAAAAGCTGTACATCTGGACTCTGTGTAATTTTGGTCCATTTCAAAGGTTACTCGTTCACATATTCCATATCTTTCTTTGACATCTTTGTGTATAAAGCTATTTTGGTCTATCCCTACTCTGTTGAATATAATTAAAAATAAATTGTTCTATAGAAGTAATTTACTCATGTCTGAGATATTCAAAGGCTTATGTCATTTTTGTACATAATATGCACATAATTATAATTGTATATTTACGTGCCTAATTGTATGTAGACAAGTATATATAACAGATAATATCTATAATATATAATAATATATACTATATATGTACATAATTACATATTATTATGTACATGATTATGTACATAATAATATACAGAATTGTACATTCTTATGAATATGATGTGGTACAAGTGGGACAAAACAAATATTCTCCTTTCCTGCTTAGGGACCATCTTTCCATGGTGCTGTATGTTTCCTGCCTTAACTTCCAATAAAATGTAGAAGGTTTAGTTTGGATTTGGGCCCTCACAGTCCTGTGCTCTCTGCAGAAACAAAGAATTGATTTAGTAGTAGCTTAGAGAAAAAGCTTCTTCACATCAAATGCTATAACTATACAGCAGGTGAAATTTAAACATTTTGTACTGTGGTTCTCAAATAAAAATTGTGGAAAAACAATGCTTCTTTGAACTATTGCAAGGGCAATTAAAATCTGAACAGTTCATTATTATTCAGATGTCTCCAGTTTTATTTTGTTTTCTATCAGAAAGTCCTCTTCAATGGCAGTATTTGTAGTCAGAGCTCACAAATGATGTCACCCCATAGTAGGTGATCATATACTTGTCTGTGCTTTCACAGTGAAAAGTGTGAAAGAAGAGCCTTAGTACAAATAAATACACTTAGTATGCATTGTAATATCGGGAAAATTATCTTTGTGCTTACGCCTAAGCATCTACTAAAAGATCTCACTGTATAATTGTTTTAAAACAGAGTGAAGAAAACTTTATGTTCATGTGGACTACTGTATCTGGCCTCTTCTGTCTGTTCCTCCCTTCTATCTCATGCCCTCCAAGGGCTTCCCACAGTTGCTTTCCTTGCATGTAATCTGGCCCTTGAGCTTTGTTATTTTAAATTGTTCTTCACTTACACAAGTCAAAATCTGGAATTCCACTTCCATCTGTTTTAGATCAAGAATGAGAGATAGAAATAACTTCCTCCAGTTCAAGGGTGATTGTGTGAGATCTGAAAATAGAGCTTGGTGGTAGTGGAAAAAAAGCCAGCATCTCTGCTTTGTGAGCTGAAGCATCTAATTGTAACTAGAGGGAGAAAGTAAGTTAGGTATCAGAATGTGATTAATATACTTTTGTTGGTGCTAAGGCAGCAATAAAAGATGTAGTCTCACACAATGAGAGAAGCATCAGGAATAGTGTTTGGTGTTTGCTGACAAAAGTAAAGAGGAGATGGGCCAAAAAATGTCCCTAGGAGGAGACACTAATTATGTGGCTGCTTGGAAAAGGAGTTCAGAAAAGCTTTGTTAGTTGTTTTTGAACTGTTCGTGACGGATTTGAATGTATCAGCCTTGTTGCCATTAAAGAACTCCAAACCTCCCGGTTAAATAACTCATTTACCGCGGGTGCTTACAGACTGCCTGTAGCCTGCTGAGATCATTTATCCAGCCCATGGTGGCACCGTCTTTGGGGATGCTGAAAGGTACATGGGCCTGACAATGGACAGTAAGAGGGCCAGACACCCCTTCTTTCCCCCGGAGGAGGTGGCAGCTGGGAGAAGGTTGCCACAGGTCCAGTGCAAAGGCCTTGTGAGCTCCTGTTCTGGTAAGCACCTGAGCAAGTAACAGTCCCAACTTATCCTTAATCAATTAATCCATTTTATTTGTTTTTTTTCTGTAAAATAAGCAAGGTGGCTTGATTCCCAGTCCTTAGGCTTTGATCATTAAACTGTATGCCTTTTCTGGCATGCAAGTCTTGAGTACCCTGTGATAGGCAAGCCAAGTGGATCAGTGGAGCGGTGTGTTTTCTTGAAACCTCTGTTAAGTTGTGCAATAAAACACAGCTTATTTTGAATTAAGGAAAAAAATGTCTTTCTGCCTCACAGAGATGAATGGAATTGGTTGAGCACTGGTTTTGTTTCCAAAACACTCCTGCTGTAGTTCATACTTTTGCCAGTTTTATATGGAACTTCCTGAATTTCTCTCTCTCTAGACATACAGCATAATATATAGCATGGTATTGAAATGCGGGTAGAGTGTTATCTTTACTGGAGATTAGCATGACTGCCATCATGAAATGAGTGTAACGCACTAGCTTTGCGTGAAAAGTTCTTGTTCAATTATTTAATGGGTATATATACAGCACTAAAATGTTGCATCCCTCTGTCTAGACATCAAAATACTGGATTTGGACACCTCATGCGAACACTGAAGTGTTAGAATGAGCTCAACATTTTCTACCCAATGAGTTGCTAATCTCTTTTTCTGTTAGGTTTACCTTTCCCAACCAAGGAAGGAGATTCTTTGAGCTAAAAGTGAAACTGCTTCCTGCTGCCTGCCTGCCTCCCCCCAGAAAGGGAAAGTGCTGTCAGCAGAGCAGCTGTTACGCAATACCCCGCAGGCACAACGCCGGGGGCGGCGCGTTGCTCCCTAATGTGACTTGTTCGTCTGCCAAATCGTGATTTCCAGGAAAAAAAATGTTGGCGTAAGGAGCTTGATGCGTCATGTCACTTTGTCTCTCCCTCCCTGTACGTATTAAGTTTCTTACAAAGAGGTGAAGCGATCTGACTGAGATTAGCCTGTGTTCCAAGTTTGTCAGACAAAGAAGTGGCAATGACAGGGGTGCTTTCAAGTGATGGTGATGACGGCTGGTGTAAATTTGGGATCAAAGCTAGTCTCATACAAAAAAATGCTTAATTATTATTCTGAAAGAAAGAGAAATGGCGAAGGATACCTCTTCTGGCATGCCCAAGGTAATTAAATTAGATTCAAGCATACTTTCTTGCACATTAGAAAACATTTCACTAGCTTAGAGCACAGCAGGTGGTCACCCCTGTCTTCTAAGTTATTACCTTGGGACATCTGGGCTTTGACAATATATTTAGAAAGAACAGCACTGGCAAAAACTAATACATTTCAGCTGCTAGGTCTCTTAAAATTATGGGCGTCCAAATGCCCCTTTTATTTCCTGTGGTCTTCCTCTGGGTTAAACCATCACGTTCCACTGCAGCTACCAAGTACCCCTTTCTCTGTGAACAGACAGACGTACTCGATTGCTTGTGTCTTGCAAAGGAAGCGTCAGCTTTGAGCAGTGTAGCAGCAGCGCATCTGCTTGAGTAAAAGCATCATGCTTTAAGTCTGGGAAGCTTTTCAGGAAGCACGTGATTTTGATGAAGGACTATAAATTACTGTCCGAAGCAATGGAGGCCTTTGTGTATGCTCTGCCGTAGAGTGATGTAGTAGGACTGCATAGAGGAGGTCTCTGGAAAATCGATAGACCATCTGTCCCTCTGCGGATGTTGTTTCCTCATTGTTTCGAATGAACTTCATTTACTGCTTTAAGAATGGCGTTTCTTATTTACTTAAGATAACACAATATTGATTTAGGAAGTTCACATGCCAGCAGCAGCCCTGTGATCAGAAATAGCTCAGTGCTGTGAAATACTGCTGCTGTTCTGGTGAATTCTTGCTCAGAACTGTCAATGATATGAATAGTAATGAATATCTTATATAAAGCCTAAGAACACCTAGAAAGGAGGTGACACCAAAACTCATCAATAAGCTATTTTTCCTACATATGGTTTAAAGTAAGTTGACAGAATTTCTGATTGAAGTCATTAGATCTGGAAGACAAGTGCTTGTCCTCGGGAGACAAACCAGCTGAGAGACTTCTGAAGGGAAATGTAAACCTTGTTTGTACCTTGGCCTCTTCCCTTACCACACAACCACCCCTACGTCCATCATATTCACCCATCAACCACTCTAACCTTTTTGTCATCAAAATCTGACACAATTTTCTAAGTTTTCCTTCCAGGTATTGAACTCTTATTGGGCATGAGTTTATTTCCTCTGCTTAGACAATACTTTGGCTTCCTTCAGCAGAGAATCATCCTCCAGCAGGGTGCTGGATGCTCTTTCTCAGGCTTTAGCTGTGTGAACAGTGCTGAGTCCCATATTTCCACCTTGGTTTGCTCAGTGCTTTGTCATGCTCAAAAACCTCTGTTCCACGTGGTGTTTACCTTGAGCCCAGGCTCTGTTCTTAACCAGGTCAAAGGATTTTAGAATTATTAACTTTAAAGAAAGTAATACTTATAAGATTTTTCTTTCTAGAGATTATTTTGTGGGAGTAGCTTTGTTATTTTTGCATACTTGATGCAAACCTGGTTTTCATATGAGCCTTTACCTAAAATAAAATTGCTTTAGAACTTCTCTGCAAGTTATGAACAGACAAAATCTGCAGAGCCTAGAATTAAAATATTATCAGATGTTTTACCATTTTACCTGGTTCTCTACATATGGCTGATATAGACCAAAATGAGTAGCATACATTTTTTTATCCCTTCCCCTAAAGGGCTTGAATTGTAAAAGGTCTCTCAACAGTTTTACATTAGTTCTTGGTTTTGTCTAGTTTGTTCACCTGACCCTATAGATGATTCACAAAATTACATTTTGTTTATTTTTTTTGTGAAGTGAATTAATACTTCAAAGCTTGCTTTTCATTGTGGCTTACTGGTAAATGAAGTATCACAATATGCATTCCAAGTAAGAATTAATATTTCTGTCTGACTAATCTCTGAGCTTTCAAAACTTTTCAAACAGATGGCGTGAGATGTATTGCCAAAGCCTATGAACTAATGCTGTGTGATGTAAATTATTTAATTGAACTCTGACAACCTGCTAACCAAACTGTGAATCTTACATCATGCACTAGGTACGTATATGGATTAAGATAAACTCTCCTGCAAGTAGTAAGAAATGAAAAAGAATTCCCATACATGTAGAAGGAAAATTTTAAAAACATGCGGTTAAAATAGTTTAGAAACCAGGCAATCAATTGCTATTAGCATGCCATGTAAAGATCATGGAAATGCGGCGTATTGAACAGAAATGGTCCAACCTCAGGTGACCTGCATAATGGATGAGGGAGAGGCTGTGAATGTTGTTTACCTGGACTTTAGTAAAGCCTTTGACACTGTTTCCAATACTGTTCTCTTGGAGAAACTGGATGTTCATGGCTTGCGCGGATGTACTCTTCAAGGGGTAAAAAAAATGGCTGGATGGCTGGGCCCAAAGAGTTGTGGTGAATGGAGTTAAATCCAGTTGGTGACCAATCACGAGTCGTGTTCTCTGGGGCTCAGTATCAGGGCCAGTTCTGTTTTCTGTCTTTATCAATGACCTGGACAAGGAGATAGAGTGCACCCTCAGCAAGTTTGCAGATGACACCAAGTTGGGTGGGCGTGTCGATCTGCTTGAGGGTTGGAAGGCACTGCATGGGGGTCTGGACAGGCTGGATTGATGCGCTGATGTTAACTGCATGGAATTCAACAAGGGTCAGTGCCAGGTCCTGCACATGGGTCACAAAAACCCCATGCAATGTTACAGGCTTGGGGAGGAGTGGCAGGAAAGCTGCCTGGCGGAAAAGGACCTGGGGGTGTTGGTTGACAGCCGGCTGAACATGAGCCAGCAGTGTGCCCAGGTGGCCAAGAAGGCCGTCGGCATCCTAGCTTGTATCAGGAATAGTGTGGACAGCAGGAGTAGGGCAGCGATCATCGCCCTATACTCAGCACTGATGAGGCCACACCTTGAGTACTGTCTTCATTTTTGGGTCCCTCGCTACAAGAAAGACATTGAGGTGCTGGAGTGTGTCCAGAGAAGAGCAATGAGGCTGGTGAAGGGGCTAGAGATCAAGTAGTAGAGATCAAGGGGAGCAGCTGAGATAACTGGGGTTGTTTAGTCTGGAGAAAAGGAGGCTGAGGGGGGACGTTATTGCTCTCTACAACTACCTGAAAGGAGGCTGTAGCGAGGTGGGTGTTGGTCTCTTCCCCCAAGTAACAAGCGATAGGACAAGAAGAAATGGCCTCAAGTTGCACCAGGGGAGGTTCAGATTGGATATCAGGAAAAAATTCTTCACAGAAAGGGTTATTATGCACTGGAACAGGGTGCCTGAGGAACTGGTGGAGTCACCACCCCTGGAGGTATCTAGACGACCTGTAGATGTGGCACTTAGGGACGTGGTTTAGTGGTGGACTGGGTGGTGTATACATTAATGGTTGCACTCGATGATCTTAGGGGTGTTTTCCAACCTAAATGATTGTATGATTCTAAGGTAGCACGATCTCAATAGGGACCTCTTTTTTCTAAAGATCTTTAAATTATATGGTATTGTCTGTCACATATATTAAACAGTTATTAGTACAATAGAAGTACAGTAGAATATGCTCCTCCAAGGTGAGAATAGCTGTGTTGGCTTGTTACATAACTGAACCTGCAGTAACTACAATGAACTATTCAGAGAAAGTTGTGAATATAACTTACAGGGTGCCTCTGTGTATGGCAAACTTCAGTTTTCATACATTGAGAGAAAGTTGCCGAGCATACAGACTCGAGTTTGTTAACTGAACAGTTTGGTTGAAATAGCTGTTTCTTTACTTCTTGGCAGGTAAGGTAATAAAATCTGAGAACATGATACATGAATCCTGCTATGAAGTATAAATAAAAGGAGAATTGGAGTTGGACTTTTTATAACCTTTGGGTAATTGCTTGCAAAACCAGAAAAGCTTTTAATTCATGTTACTCAGTGAAGTCTAATGTCGCAAACATCTATTCTTTATTGGAGTATGGTATTGAATGCTGCAGACTGCCTTTACACTGAGCTGTAATTTGTTCTGAAAATTTTTCTTTTTCTGTAGCTACAGTGCTTTGACTGTAGACAAGCTGTCATGCCTTCTTTTCTTCCAGCAATGCAACCTAATAATGTTTTCAGCTCAATACGCGGCTTCAGCTATGCTAGCAGATAACTGGAAGCCTGCAGTTGATAAAGGTGGAGAAAAGTAATAGCAATCACAGTGTTGACACAAAATAAATGAAGGGCACAGTTTTCTAGAAAATGGAGTCAAGTAACAGCAAGAGGATTAGAAAACAGTGGGAGATCCAGCCTGCAGAGCTACCCTGAGAGATTTTCTCCTAAAACTACTTGGAGAGATGAGGACTTGCTTCCAGCTACACTCATGAGGTTTTTTTATGAACATCTAAAACACCATTATGGAGGAAATTAAGCTGTAAATATAAGTATCCTATGAAATAAAAATAAAAGAATAAAATGCAGATTCAAAAAGGAACTTGCCAGAATCACTCAGATATGAGTCAGACTATATCCAAAAGTATCTGAATTTTTCCTTAAAGTGAGAAATAACTTATCTTTTTTTTTGTTGTCTTTGAATGAAGGATATTTATATCTCACAAAGTATTTAAAAGATAAAAAAATTATGAACAAATGCAAGAAATCATTTTAATTATTCTGTAATGTATTCCTATACTGTAGGATGAAAGAGGATAAAATTTAGTTTCTGCCAGACTTTTTGACTGTGGATCTTTGTTCTATCAGAATAGTGTTAGATACAGCTGTTTCAAAGCATAAGATGTGTATATGTTCCTTAGCCTTTTTACTGAAACTTATCTTTAGCTAGTGGTCAACAAGCGTGTTACAGAGGTTCTAAGAACTGAGTATTAAATTTTTTTAAAATTATTTTTAATTACTCAGTGTTTATCTGTAATGTCAGTTCCAAGAAATGGTGAATCCATTTCCAGCATCAGAATTGGCACCTTGAAACATCTGATATCTACAGCACTGAAGTTAAACTGGATTTTATGGAGAAATGAGTCTGATGCCTTAGTAAGTCTCCAAGTTAAGAATATATGCATGGCTACAAGTGGATGTTGTGACAGAACAGCTAGTAAGGTCTCTTGTCCTTGAACCGAGAAGCGATCTGAAATACAGAATGCGTTTTGTTCCTTAGCATGCATGGCCTTCTTTCCAGATTTTTTTTTTTGTGATTTTTCTTTAGCTTAGCCTTTGCTGTTGTATTACTATAGGTAAATCATTCCTTACAGGGGAAGAAAAGAGAGAAAGGATGTTGAGTGAGGCCAGAATCAGTTCCTGTTAAATGCAATATAAAGTAGTGTCTCTGGAGAAATTTCTTATGTTGTGAAGCTTTTAGAACTCATTGTGGTTCCCAGAATAGCTCTACTGTGAGACTGCAAGGTATCTGTTTGTTTTGTGGGCTAGGTGCCAGGTTGTTTCCACATGGAAACACATTCAAAGAATAACTTCACAGGCTTGCTTAGCCCTCACAGGACATTCTGTGTAAGAGTGCAGTCTGCTCGCTCGTTCATTAAAAATACTTTTAATTGACAGTGAATTTGTTTGCAGAATTTAGTGAAAATAATTTCCTTTTCAGAAAAAGAAATGATCATGTTATTCATAAAGCACAAACCCATACAAATACAGACTGAGCCATCACTTTCCGCAACTTGGGTTGCCATTTTTTTCCCAATAACAACACTTGAGTAGTTCAGCTCACTCCGTGCTGGGAAGACGTGTTAATATGGTGTTGTACAGATGCTTCACTGCACCTCATCAAAGCTTTGGTTTGACTGTTTAGCTGGGAGGTTGTAGGTAGCCTGTCTGCTGAGTCATCTACAAGTTGCAGAAAAACAAAAACATTTGCTAGTTGGGTTGATTGGCAGTGATCAGTGGGAGTGTCTGAGCATCAGGAAGGATGGATGTCACTCACCAGCAAAGAGCTGGATGACGCTTAGGTTTTATTTAGTTAAAGAAAGGCTAATCTAGCCTTGGTCATAGTTTTGAGGAGATACTTCCGAGTAACAAATGGAAAGTTGTGTGTTACGCAGTTTTTGAATTAGGCTGTAACGCAATGCTGATTTCAATTATTTTGCATTTTTCAGTACTATTCATCTCTGACATGTCTTTAGAGACTGACTCTTTTTTAATACAAATTATCTCTGTAATGACTACAGTGCACTCAGGAAAGAGTGAAATTGCCTATTCGAAGCACCTTTTGTCTGAATTAATGATGCCCTGTTCTGGTAAAGGTGCACTTTGTCAGCTTTTTTTTTATCAGATGAGGACATCTTGTTAGTACTAAAGAAATGTTTGTACTAAATAGAAAATCTGAAAAGACTGTGGAAATTTGTTTCTCAGGAGGGCATAGCCTGTATCACCAAGGAACCGCTATTTGGTGGATCCCTTGCTTACTGTGGAACCATTTCTGAAAGCTTCCCTCCTTCTGGGAACTGACTGTCAGCTGTAGCAAAGCGTTGAAAAGGAAACTTTTCACAGTGAGGAGGCCACAAAGGTGATGGAGTAAGTTCTGTTTAATTGCCCCAAAGCAAATAAGGAGAACATTAGGCACTTTATGAGGTCTCTACACATTCACATTTGCAACAGAAGTAACTTCTGTGCCGTGGCCTCTGTCCGTGCTGTGCATACGATAGTGACTGGCATTGGGTGCAGACATAGAAAGATTCCTACAGTTATGGTTGTCAAAGCTCAAAAAGTTCCATCTGGGGTTTGTAGACCCTGCTTCAGCTGTGACACAGCCACTGAATAAAGTCGCAGGAGTTGTCAAGGATATATCTCCCATGTGAATGGGGAGATTTTTATCATAAATCTACCATGTGCTATTTTCTTGTGCTTCATGTGAAGACTGTTTTGCACTAGTGCCTCAGTATCTTGAGGCTTTGCTTTTGTTCGCTAAGCAGACTGTTGCTTTTTGCATATATCATATAATTAGTTTCTAGGAAATGTGCCAGCTGTGTCTCTAACAAGTTTTCTGTAATGATATAGTGAAAGAAGAAATTAGCCAAGTAGTGGGATGACATCAAAATAGATTTTTTTAAGTAGTGAAATGAACAGTTAGCTGTGATGATATGATGAAGGGAATGCAGCGGCAGTTTACCACCTAAATTGGGAAGGCCCAATCCTGGTTTTAAAAATTCAGCTAGTTCTCCTAGATAACCAAGTTCACCTCTCCACAGGTGTGTGTATGGAACTATAATGATGTATAATTAATCTTATTCCGTGCAGTCATCAAATCCTTTCATTCCAGCAAAGTCCTTGAATCCTCTGCCCTCAGGAAAAATCAGAACACAGATACCATTAGTATTAAGAGACTATAATCACCACATTTGCCTTTTGTTTGGAATGGGAAGAGAACTGAGGCCCAGACTATAGGACTCTGCACTGAAAATTTCCTAATGGAATGTTATTCGTAACATGACAATCTCTGAAAACAGTTTGGATAGCTGGATTGTCTTATCACTAAAAAAAAAAATCTTTACAGCTCAGGATATAGTAATATCTAAGAGGAGATTTGCATCATAAAATGAAAAAATCTGTTCTCCTAAAATGTAGTACTTTGTTCTGCGTTTTTTTTCAATCTCTAGGTATGGCAGTTTTGGGTTTTGTGTTTTTATCCTAGAATAAGCCACCTGCTTATCAACTAGGTTGCCAAATATACTTAAGTCTTTATAATATTCCAGATGTGGGCCTAATCTCTTCTTCACATTTGACTCCTGATTTTTACACTGACTGACAAACAAGAGGTGTTTTTGAAGTACAGGAATGTAACTGATACCCAGATTTCCTCTTTATATGTGCTGTTGACATCCAGGTGAAGGGTCTATTTCAATAAGTAATAATCCGAGACATTGGGTTCTTCAGCCTATATTTGGGCACCGAAGTAATTACCATGGCTTTCAATACCATTGGGGGTTCATTAACTTTCAATGATTCTGTTAGCGAGTGTTAAGGTTTAGGGCTCATTTCTGATCTAAGATATTCAACAGCAGAGCGTTGTCCTTGGAAGATCTTTTACTTCACTTGTACATGCAAACCCAGCAGCAGACTATTCAAGATAAGTGCTGAAATGCGTCAGCCCGTTTCAGATTGGAACTAGTTCAACTGCATCAATTTCTAAAGAAATAAATTAGTTAAATGACTGTTTTAGCTAAAGAATTGCCATTTGTTACATAAGGTGAATGGAGTACTCTGCTACACATTATACTTAAGCTGTGAAAAGTCGACAGTTGACCCTAAAATAATTTGTTGACCTCAGAAGTGACAGTAACTGCTTCTGAAAACTCTTCATGTCTTTTTAAACCTCTTATAAACGTACACTGCAATTTACTGATTTTTTTTTTTCTTTCCCTTTTTGACAATATTAAGAAATCAGGAAATGAGTCTACACGCTGGTCAGTGCAGTTATAGAAGGTATTTATTCTCCATTTATTTGGCTCGTGTTTGTTGATCCTTATAAACGATTCTTCAAGAAACACTGCCACAAACACAAGCTCAGGAAGTCGTGTTCTCTGTCTGTCTGTGTCCTTCTGCCTTCGTCGCTCAGTATCTAACACTCAACCTAAAATAATTACTTCACTCATTAGAGTGCTGTTGTTTTTATAAGCTCAGATTATGTTAGTTGAGAAAATAAACTTTCAAGTGTAATTTCAATCTAGTATGTTCTTCTGGACATTCGAACTGAAGTGTTAGTATTCAAAATGAAAGTGACAAGGAAAGTATTTCTTCATAACACTTACGAATAAATTACCGTTACAGTAACACTTGCAGCAAACTGGAGATGAAGGCAAGTGTTCATTTACATTTCAGTACTTGAAAGGCCTATATTTTAGTGGTTGCCTCATATGCCAGAAATGTACCTTTTAATTTAGTCTAAATAAACAGTATGAGTGGGGTTTTTTCACCACTAGTTTTCACTAATTTGTGATAAGCATAGTTAAGTTTGGCTGATGGATGTGTTCCTTGCTGGGCTAATCGATTCAGAAAATCACTTGCAAAACTAAAAAGTAATTATGTGGGGACAGAATATGGAAGGGAAATAAAGCAAATGTGTTAGTTAGGAATCTGTTTGAAGATTAAAGCCCCCGATTAAACATTCATGAATAAATTATCAAAGGCTTTATCAAATGGCTAAACCTTGGAAAAAGCTTGACAACACTCCTATGTCTCTTTCCTTGTCTGTCTAGAATGCTTGCTTTATACAAATGCAAAAAGACTTCCTTGTTTAAGAGAAATCATTTAGTTTAAAAACATCCTGACTTTCTCCACAAGTGATTTCTGTCGTTTCGAGGTAATTTTTCTTTCTAAGAGCAAATGCCTGGCATGTTTTCAGAAGTGCGGCATGGGGTTTTGGATTTTCTTTTAAGTTTTTTTGTTATTAGCCTTTGTAAAAGAGAATGTGACATTTGTGCATTACGTTGCAAACTTTGTCTGCTTGGGTTTTTTATGAGGTCATTGTAATGCTATTTTCTTTTTTTTTCCATCCTTTTTTTCTCCTGGTATCTTAATTCTTCTAAGAACTTTTCCGAAGCAGTTATGAGTCTTCATATTACTACAGTTAGTAATGCACTGAGTTGATACTAACACTCAGAAGTAGTCATGGGAGACTGGGTAAGGTGGCTACTGGAAGAGAACCACACCCCATGTTGACATACTGTCTAAAACATACTTATTTGGCAAGACAGATACAGTGGGTCAATAGCGATTCCTGTTCTACAAACACGCGCATATCACACACAAATCAGAGCTTCAGTCCTGCAGTTCAGACCTGTCCGGTGCAGGGGGAATGGGATACTCGCTCAATCAGGCAACATGCGAGGTGTGTGAATGACAGCTTGACTACAACATGTAGCAGTTTTTCTCATCAGGCTGCAGCTTCTACAAGGCATCCAACATCCATGTATTGCATTTCTCCCCCCTGGCCCCTCTGCCTGCCCTGGGACTATTGTCTTCACTATTTATTGCTCTCTACATTAGATCATTGGCATAGTCATATAGCCCCAGGCCAATTTCTCTGACTTCCTCCTTCCTTGTGGCTGATTAGTGGTTGCTGCTGTGGTTTCTGTCGCCCTCTGGCCTCCCGCCTGTGTGTGTTATAAGAAAAGTTACCTTTGTTATCTGGCAGATACTGGATTAATCTAGTCAGTTTGAGCCGGGCAGGTTTAGTCAAGTCTCGTTTATCTAGGCAGTGTCTTGGGTAGGTTACACTTGGTTTTGTGTATTATGAAAATGAGAATTCCGGGCAGAATATTAACCAGACAGGCTAACGGCAGCCTCACAGTACAGTGTTGTTTGTGCCCACCTATTTGGTGATACAGAAGCCCTATACTTACAAATATGATAATAGATGAAGTACTCTGCCCATCTGTGGTTCTGATCTCCCCATCCCCTCCATGCCAGCCTCTCTGTCCTCAGGTGGAAGGGAGCCACACAACTTAAGTAATTGAGTGATTAGAAATCAGATTTTCAGAGACATTTTATAGAAGCTTTTTCTTCTCAAATGTCTTTGCCTGAAATATAGTACTTCCCCAGTGATTGAGTTCTGGCAAGGTGAAAAGCTGCCTAAAAAAGATATTCTTTTACTTTGAGTCCAATGCTGAAAGCTGGTTTTGTGTTTTCCAGTGGCTTGGATAAATTTGGAGGGTTTTTTAATGATTTTAAGTTTGTTCATTTAGGTAGGCAGCAACTCTAAATTGGCTGAAGAACCTACAGAACATCAGAGAAGAGCAGTAGCTATTGATCCAGTGCCACTTGTCTGAAATCCTTTCTAGAAGGCAGAATATCATCTTTCAGAGCTCACTGCCACTGTACTACCAGCTTATAAAGTCAATTCCTCAGGGAAGTTCTTGCTCATAGTCAGAGACTTTATTAGTTCTAGATGTATAATAATGATCTGAACACCATGATATGCATACCCTTTTCCTAAACTTAAAAAACAGAATTCCAGTATAAATATGGAACTATATGATTATATGATAAAGAAGCATTTGTACATATTTCTACTTAGTCTCATGTTTTTGAGACGTATGATGATTTAGGAAACAGGTGTAGAGTTGTTTGACCTTTTGACAGCATGTACCACTGCAGTAGGTACCAGAAATCCTGCCGATCACACACGAGAAAACATATCTTTAAAATTTTTGGAAGCTTTCCTAGAATAAAAATGACTTTAGAAAGAGCCACAATTGCTGATTCAGATTCAGAGGGAAACTCTGAGAGACATGACTAGAATTTTTTTTCTTCTGTACAGTGATGTAGTCGGGGAAGAGTGAAAATTCAGCCCCATGGATTTTAGTGGGCCTCAGGATCCAGCTCCTATAATCCTTGTTTGTAGGCATGTATGTCCCTTTACTTCCTTTGAGACATTGAGGAGGCAAAGTAGAGAAGATGGCCTCTAGGTCTTAACCACACATCCTGTGTGATTAAGGAATTGGCTGGATGGTCAGAGTTGTGGTCAATGGCTCGATGTCCAAGTGGAGGCCAGTGATGAGTGGCTCCCTCAGGGGTCAGTACTGGAACCTGTGCTGTTTAAGATCTTTGCTGGTGACGTGGACAGTGGGATTGAGTGCACCCTCGGCAAGTTTGCCAATGACACCAAGATGTGTGATGCGGTCGACATGCTGGAGGGAAAGGGATAACATCCAGTGGGACCTTGAAAGGCTTGAGAGGTGGGCCTGTGTGAACCTCATGAAGTTTGACAAGGCCAAGTGCAAGGTCCTGCATGTGGGTCAGGGCAATCCCAAGCACAAATACAGGCTGGACAGAGAATGGATTGAGAACAGCCCTGAGGAGAAGGACTTTGGGCTGTTGGTTGATGAGAAGCTCAACATGACCTGGCAGTGTACACTCGCAACCCAGAAGTCCAAGCGTACCCTGGGCTGCATCAAAAGAAGCGTGTCCAGCAGGGCGAGGGAGGTGATTCTGCCCCTTTACTCCGCTCTTGTGAGACCCCACCTGGGGTTCTGCATCCAGCTCTGGAGCCCTCAGCACGGAAAAGACAAGGACCTGTTAGAGCAGATCCAAAGGAGGGCCACAAAAATGATCAGAGGACTGGAGCACATCTCCTACGAGGAAAGGCTGAGAGAGGTGGGGTGTTCAGCCTGGAGAAGAGAAGGCTCCAGGGAGACCTTATAGCAGCTTTCCAGTACCTGAAGGGAATCTGCAAGACAGCTGAAGAGGGACTTTTTACAAGGGCATGTAATGATAGGATAAGGGGTAATGGCTTTAAACAGAAAGAGGGTGGGTTTAGATTAGATAGAAGGAAGAAGTTCTTTACCATGAGGGTGGTGAGGCACTGGAACAGGTTGCCCAGAGAAGTTGTGGATGCCCCCTCCCTGGAAGTGTTCAAGCCCAGGGTGGATGAGGCTTTGTGCAACCTGGTCTAGTGGAAGGTGTCCCTGCCCGTGGCACGGGGCTTGGAACTGCATGATCTTTAAGGTTGCTTCCAAGCCAAACCGTTCTATGATTCTATGATTCTGTGCATGACAAATGAGCAGCTCTTATGTTGTTTCCATTTAAGTCTGGAGTCCTGTCCTGCACCTGTGCAGGCGATAGTTTGGGAGTTAGATCCAGAGCAGTGCAGTGGGTCAGTGCGTGGCAGTGGATCAGGCTGGCATTAGTGAGACAGCATGTCTGGATACTTCACAGCACTCTTGACTGCCCTCATGCTTCAATTTAGAGGTATCAGTTCAAATTCTTTTCAGTGCTGAAAAACTTTAAAAGCAAGGAAGGTTTTGCATAGTTCTGAGGGGCTATATTGACTCCGTATATGTGACTCTCATACAATGAAAGCTTTCATAGAATTTAAGAATAATACCCACAGCATGAATCACTAATGCCATTGCTGAGTGGCTGGGATCCAGCCATGATTCCTGCATTTCCTGAATGTCACTACTACATCAGCTTCTCAGGACATTTTGTCCAAACACCGGGAGGTTGACAGGCAGGTCCATGTTTGACGTGCAGCATTACTCATACTCTGGTGCTGTCAGTGATGAAACTGTATAGCGTGGATTCAAAGCGGACTATAGGTGACAGCAGGTGTTCCATTACTCACTGTCTGATAACCCTTTTCTTGCCTCGACTCCCGCTGCCCAACACAATGCAACATACTGTGCCACTGGACCTGCTATTGAATCTGTTTGTGGCGCTCAGATAATGATCTGTAGGTGCCTGAGAAATTCTGGTGAGACTTTTAACTAGCTCCTTAAAAGGTCTGTGAAGATACTGTGATTTTCTGTACAATCTGCTTTATTGAAACTGTATTCCCAAGTGTAGAGTAGCAGATGATGAAGAACAAGTAATAGTTTGCTCTTTTACAGTATATTGATCAATGATCTAAAGCTGCTTTGCACGTATCACATTTATTATCATCATCCAGAGTTTGGGGTGGTTGTACCTGTTTCATTCAGAGAAACACAGGCCTGGAGAGGTTTTATGACCTGCCCAGAATGCCATAGCACAAATGAATGATGAATCTGGAAGTGTCTCCTTCCAGGATGTTCTGGCCTCAGTGTGTACTAACAGCACATTTCAGGGATGGTCCGCAATGCAGACTTTGTGAAGGTAGCCCACTCACCAATTTGTAGGGCTTGTTGGTGCTGCACTCTGCAGGCCTTTGCAAAGGTGGAGGAAGTAGCCTCTTGTCTCATCATGAACCTCTTTCAGTTGAGTTTAATGCCCGACAGCGCAGCCCTGTGAGCAGTCTGTGGTGGGAAGTTGTCCCGTTATGGCTTTTCAGAATACTGACAGCTTCTTACAAGCTTACCTTTGGAATAACTGCTTTAAAGATGTTTGAAGTTAGTTATATTTGTGGAAACCTGTATATTTATTTCTAAAAAGTTATTTATATAAAGTAATTTCTGTTGATTTTTTAAAATATGACTGCACCTATTTTTTTTTCTACAAGAGCTGGTGTTTCTGCCTTCATCAGGGCAAATTTGCATGTACAGTAGCTAATTTATAATGTACATCTGGTACAGTATCAATATTTATGAAATGTCCAATAGTGAATCATATTTAAGCAGTAGATTATTGGTTGCAGTGAGTGCAGAGGGGAGGCGCAGAGTGGATTCTTTTTTGCCTTGGTCCAGCACTGATTTCTAGAGAACTCTGTATTGGTTGTTTTTCCCATTTTGTGAACCAGACAAGATGCTGTACATATTCACAGGTGGTTTGTTTTTTTTTTTCTGTTGCACAGAATATTACAAACCTTTATTCAAAGACTGTAGGTTAAAATACATAAATAGGCAGTTGTGTTTTATTCATGGTACAAAGGTACTGTATTTTTATTAGTGTTGAATTAGCAAGAGTAAGTCTTGGGAAAACATTTTGGATCACACTGTATTCTTTGATGGCTGAGTAACAAGAAGATATTTGAAAGCCAAAAGGCTTCTCTTCAGTTGTGAATACAACTGGAAACTATTGCTGGGAATGAATTCTGCCCATTATTTCAAAGTTTAAGGCTCTTTTGCCTTGTGAATGTAACATGATCCTTGATCTAATAAATGGGGTGAAGTGCTATTGAGGGGCCTGTTAATGTGCCCGTCTATTTGCATGCTACTGTCGCTGTTTTGTTGAGAGGGTTGGCTTTTCATATATTGATTTTCTCAAATACGTTGCACTGCAATAGTCTGAAAGTTAGCTGAGCACCTGTTCAGGATAAGGAGGTGGCATGGTACACAACAGCAATTGCTATATAATGTTACCTATGAAAAAGGCTGTAGAAACACATTACAGTGCTTTGAAATTGGCACAGCTCAATGCCATTCCAGCTTGCTTCCAAGAAAAAAATACCAATGACTCCAGCAAGATAACGTGCCCAGATATGAAATCCATCACCTTAAACAATGAGAAGCTGACATAGCATTGTAATTGTACCAGCATGGGCATTATGCCCAGCTGCAGATGTCTTTAGAGTTCATTGCTTTAGACAGGAATAAAATCTCGGTCTGCAAGTTTGCACGTGGCTATTGCAGAATTGGCATGAACTCCTGAAGAAGATAGTTTACTATTAAGAAAATATTCAGGCCTCCTATAGTGATAAGATTAAGTCACTGATGTGAAAACATGCCATAGCTATCTGGACTGATACAAACTATTGCTCTGGAGTATGTGATGTTTATACATGACCTTTTAAAGATCTTGCAGTGCTTGGTAAATGTTTCATCTTATTAGCAGCAGTGAGTTTTGAGAAGTAAGTCTTGACCTTGAAGTAACTGAAAAATGTCTTTAAAGAGATTGTCATTTTGAACAAATAAAACCAATGATCCTACACAGACTGCTTTTTCGTTTTGTTTGCTTTGAGGTTTTTGTTTAGATCCATGAAATACCAGTGTATGAATATATTTCTTAATCTCGTCATTGCGAGGTTGGACTTAAAAACCATGCTAGAGACTGCTGTATTGGCTGCTGTGGTAGAGTAGAAATTGTACATTTTAATTTGCAGAAGTACTCACACTACCGGGAGGAGAGAAGTGTTTTCAAGTTTGAAACCCAGAGTAATGCATTAATAGTATGAATATTATAGACGCATATGTGTTGACCTTGCAATGCCAGAAACAGTAATAAACATAGTAATGTAAAATTATTCTTATGCACAATAATCCTATTAAATAAACATTTCAGAGTTGGTGTATTATGATTTGTGAATGCAGAACATTTCTTCTCTTCCCTAATGCAATAGTTTGGATATTAGAGGAAATAGTCAGTCCACACTGGAAAGCAGAAAGTGTATTAGATCTTTTTAATGTTACTTGACCAAGATTTTATGGTAGGTGACCACTCTTAAGAACCGATAGTAATAAATTATCTTCATGTGCAGGCTATAGCAACTGTAAGTACTGAGTGATTCTAGTTTTAATTTTTAGTTTTTGTGTTTTTATAGCTCCTATGTTGATAATGTCATCCTGACAGCCTGAGTGCTCAAGAGAAACCTAAATGAGTGACTCCTGATAGGAGGAAAATAGCAAATTAGGGCAATGATATTAGAGATACTGAAAAGTTTCGGAATATTCACATGTACTGCAGGATTCTGAATGAAGTACCATTTTTATTCATGTTCTCCTTAGGGTTTGAAACATAGTTTGTGTGTTGTCTGAGAAAGCAGTTTAAACTCCTTTAAGAGTTTTGGTGTAGCCTTTAGAATGGTTTCTCATTGTGTTGATGCAAAGATGACAAAATAATAGTTGTGTGCTTGTCAGATTTTCATTATTCAAAAAATTAATAAAAACTACTAATTCCTAACACTACATATTATGTCCTTTCATCAGAAATTCCCATTCTTCAGGCAGGTATTAACTGAAGGAAGTTTTCAACATATCATATTGCAATTAAGAAGGCAAACTGACAGTTACTTGTGATGTTCTACAGAATATGAACGTGGGTTGAGAAGATTGCACCTCTCAATCTGATTTTTTCAGTATTTTTAAAATGTGACAGCATCCTGAGGTTCGAAGGTTAATTATGAAAAAAGAAGTGATGCCTATGCACTTTACTGCTGTGGTAGGTGCGGAGAATCTCATGACAAAGTATTGAGATACTGTGGAAGATCAGCTAGCATTTTCGTTCTTTGTGAAGCTGCACTCTGAAAACTACTAGTATTATACTTCTAAATACACACAAATACCCTTAGATCTTATGGAAAGCAAAGAAATAGCAGGAAGATGCTTCTGCACTGGGTAGCAGGCAAGAATGAGGTAGTTCAGAAAACTGAGACTGATCCTGAGTATCAGGAGTTGCTGCTGGATGCAGGAGGCTGTGAGGACTATTTAGATTTCCGGAAGAGGGGGGAACAGAAAAATACTTAAACCTTTACTGTAGTGGATGAGCACTTTGGACTCCAGTCTAGTATTTTCTACCCTCTTTGGTCCATAAGGTGCAAAATTCCTTAGTGGGGCAAAGATGCTTTCCTAGTCATGACTGAAATTGTCACCCCTCTAAGATGTATGAAAAACTCAGTGATCAAAATTTTACATTGCATGCTGGGAAAATGACTTGGGTGCCGTTGATAATTCAGTCCTTCTCTATTTTCCATATGCTAAATTCACTGTCTGGGAGAACTGCAAGACAGCATTGAACAAAATCTTAGAATTGTTTATGCAATTTAGAAGACTTTGGAAAGTAATTTCATTAATCCCCTGCTGGTCTTGCTGTGAAATATCTGTATTAACCAGACATTATAAATACATGAAGATTTCCAAAAACTCCATGGTAGTAGGCACCTGCAATTTTACTAATGCTAGCAAACTGTTTTCCATATTCAATCTGCTTCTTCAAGCAGAAGTAATAACCTGATTTCAAATAGCTTCACCACTGTGAGCTCTTCTTCCTCGAGTATTTACATATATTGCATGCACTTGTGTACTTTAACGTAAAACTTTTGGATGCACACTTCCTGATCAAGCTTATGAAGAAGAAATAAAGGACTTAATAGCCATAACTTCTATATTGAAATTCTTCAGAGAAATTCAGAAGTTTTTGCTATGCATGACGGTCTTACAAATGAGGCAAGTATTTATTATGAATTTATTGTGGCGGGATTTCTTTTGTATATCCAAGCGATATATTTTAGCTTACATTACTTTGTGTGTTGAATGGTGAAAGTTACATTATTGTACGCTGGAACATTAACTCAGTATTATTTAAAATGGACAGTGTACCAGTGTCACTGATAGTAATGGCACTGCTAACAGTAATTGGCTCTTACTTAGGCATTTTCTTCCATAGATCTCAAGTGCTTTACAGAGGAATTTGTAATAGTCTGCGTATAAATGTATAAATTTTTGTAATGTGGTGTTAGAAAGTTTGTGGCTAGGGAGGAGGAGGGAAGAGGGGCTTATACTTTGTGAATATCATGAAAAAAGGCCTTTATTGAATAGACTGGAAGGGAGTAGATGTTACATTAAAGGTCTTAACCAACCCCATGTATGCTTTACCATATCTATATTTCAAAACTGGGGAAGCTGAGGCTCAGTGTAGAACATGCTTTGTCTGTAAGTCATTTTAGACAGGCTTTAGGCAAGGCCAAAGAGAGTGTCAGTCTTATGAATCATAAAGAAATATGGTTCAGACAACTTCTGAACCAGCCACCAACACCTTTATTTTCTGGCTTCTGTCTTTGTTGTATTTTGTTTTTAGAGGAAAGGTTACTCATATCTTGTTACATCTTAGAAGAAGGAAAAGTGTACTATCTTTGTGAAAGCTTGAATAATCAAAATCAGGATTTAATCATAAGGTGTGTTGTGGTTTAACCCAGCAGCTGTCAACTAAGAACTAGACAACCATTCACTCACCCCTCCCCTTACCCCCCAGCGGGATGGGGAGGAAAATGGACTAAAGAGAAAACTCGTGGTTTGAGATAAAGACAGTTTAATAAGGCAATAAAGGAAATACTAGTACTAGTAATAATACTAGGAACAGTAATGATAATAAAAATACTAATGAATATGCAAAACAAACTATATACAATACAGTTTTTCTCAGCACCCCGAGCAGCTATCGCAGAACCCCGAAATCCCAAATTTCCCGAAAGAGTTTCAACTCCCAGGCAAGAGGGGATTCGAACTCACGGAAATGAGAAGAGCAGAGATCTTCCTGCTCCCCGGCCAAGCCCTGTTCATAAACTAAGCATGATGTCCAAGATATGGAATATTTCCCTTGGCCAGCTTGGCTATCTGCCTGGCTGTGCTCCCTCCCAGCTCCTGCACACCTGCTCATCAGCTGGATACGAGAAACTGGAAAAAGTCCTTGATTTTGTAGCAACAACTGAGAACACTGGTGTTATGAACTAAAACCAAAACACAGCAGCTACTGAGAGGAAAATTAACTCATATCTGAGCCAAAACCAGGATAGGGTGCTAGTTGCATTTACTGGTTGTTCCGTAAGTAAAGGAACTGTCTTTTTCTTTGAGTATTGTGATAATGAGAAGAAGGAAATCTGCTGAACATATTAATAGTAATGACATTAAAGACCATGAAGAGGAAGCAGCTGAGTTCTGGACTTTTTCTGGTAGTGGTGACATTTCTGCAGGAATCAAGAGCCAAAAGGCAGAAAGCTTGTCTCTCTCCTCCCGTTTTCCACCAAATGTTTCTTTTGATAGGTAATAGCTACATGACTCAGAATCTGGCTGTCAAAGTACTCCTTTCATGGTGAATGGAGCAAGAGTTGCAAGAGCATAAAAGTGAATGGGCCGCCCCTGTTGAACTCCTGTTGAGCCTCTGAGTGACCCTGTTGCAGATTTTTGTCTTCCCATCTATCCTCATCCAAAGGTGCTTGATCCTAGTGCTGCTTTCAACACAATGCTTTTAAATCCTGAAGGTGTTCTTCCCTTGTGTCTGATTCTGCTATAAAGCAATTTTAATGGTACGTCTGACCGCACCAGTATGTCGGTGCATGCTCTTTTGCATAGGAATTAATCCAATCTTTCAAAAAGGTAGATTGATAATTAAAGGCCTGCCTTTATTTTGGTATGTGAGTGTTGCCCTAATTTTGAATTGTTTATACACCTGTTGTCTTTCAGTTTTCTCATGACATAATCTGAAACTGTCTGTCGTCTTAATTCAGTTAAACTTGTTTGGGCCACTTGACTACGGCAGAGACTAGAGACTCACATTCATTAATAATGAAATTTGTAGGTTTTTTCCTGATTACTTTTAAATGTTAACTTGGGCAACTTGAATTGTTTGCTCTCACCAACAGGTTGTGTAAGTACCTAGGTGAGGAGTTGCAAAGAACAAGAGTAAAAATCCTTTTCTTCTCTGAAATTCTTACTGAATTCTCTCTGAATTCTTTTCTCTTAGTGAAATTGCTAAACTTTATAATAATATGGATAGTATCTGCTCTGTGCTCTGTTATTTGTGTGTGATTTATCTGAGGACTTAGCAGACTTTCAGATTTGGCATTGTGTGGCACATAGAAAGGGGCTGTCTCTCCTAGGTCTGCGCAAGCTTGCTTCCTTCTCTATGCGTATTTGTATGTACGTGTGCATGTGTGCTCTAGCACTCTCTGGTTTGTGGCTGCATTTGAAAGGCCACAGTAAACAGGTGGTTTTGCAGTGTCTTTTCAGTTTGGATAGGCTTTCGCTGACTGCATTCGCTATCCCTTTAATTAGGGTTGATATTGTAGTCTTAATTCACAAGTGATGTTTGGGCTTTGATGTTCAGCAGGTGATCATGACCCTGTATTAACATCTGAGAAATATTGCCAGACCCTAGCATGCTTGTTCATGACAGACATTGAGGAGTTAGTCTATGCCTTTATCCAAGAGGAATTATTCCAATACCCTGCTGTCTGGCCTGCCAAGTAGGTTTATATGTAAACTGTAACTTGTTCCAAACATTGTTGCCAAGTTAGTATTTTGTTCAGGAACATGTGAGTTCATATCACTGATTTTGGGATCTAAATAAAGGTGTAGACTTTTTTTTTTTTTTCCTTCTTCTTCCCTGAAAGCTCTGCACACATGTTGATTTTACAAGAAGAATGCTGGACACTTTGGGCAGGTCGTGGCCCGTGCTAGGACAATGTTATTACTGTAAGGGGGTAGGAGCACGTCTCACTTCCTGACGTAGACAGCCCTTGAACTTTAGATTAAACTTTATAAGAACATTCTTTTATTAATGCTTAACCTTGATGGGGGTTGTGAATATAACTTCCCATTATATTATGAATATGGCTTTTCCCTGCCTCTAGTAAAATGCAACACAGTCATAGCAAAGTGCTAATGTTTAACTTCCTGTAAATTCTGCTTTCAGGATATTTAAGTACAGCACCATATAAATTTATTAACTCTGGACAGCATTTTAGGTGTAATACAGAGCCTAGTGCTTTTCAAGATCTCATTCTTTTGAGGCAAAGTTGAGTCATACTGTCTGGTTTCACAAAGAACAATATTTGTAGAAAGTGGTTTATTCAATTTGTGACACCTTGACTATGTCACATCTGGGCAGGTTAAGAATGTATGTCTTGCTCAAACATCTGTACAAGGAATAGCCTTCCATAGTGGTCAGCTCCCTGAAGGTTACATTGTGATGCTCAGAGCCAGATTTTCAATAGCTCATCACACAGAACATGCCAGGCTCCTTGCAGATTGACTTGTAGGGTAAAAAGCCAAGAGCTTGCTGTTTCCAAGCTTGTTCTCCATTGTTGTAATTTCACTCTAAATGTTATTGCTACTTACTGTGGAAAGCTACAGCTGGGTTTTGCAGATGGAAGGCCAAAGCAGATTGCTCTGTTGACAGTGAGGTGTGTTTTTGCAACTGGCTTACACACACACCCACTCATGCATGATCACAGTTAGAAAAGTATGCTCCTATCTACGAATTTGATGAACTTGATTGACTTAAGTACCCGTCTAATTAGCTTTGACGCTGTCCTTGTGGTAGGTATGTAGAAAGCATTGTTAATGGCTTTACTGCACTCTCTGAGCATACTGTGAGTAAAGTTCACAGCTAATCTTCAAGCATAAACAACAGCAGGTTGTAAGTAACCGGTGTGAAATTTTGGTGTATAAGGGTCTTTAACTATTATTTATACAGTAGCATGTGTAAGCTATTGTATATTAGAGGACAGGTAGCTTTGTAAGATATTATGAAGAATATCCATTACTTTGTTTTTCCTTTGAGACTGAGCCAAATTTCAAGATGCTTTTTTTTGATTCAGCACTTGCCCAGGTAAAAGCCCCATAGCTTCAGGGGAACGTTTGCTTCTATCAAAGCTGATAAGGCCTTCTGGAGTTGCCTTAAAGTAGAAAGCTCTTTTGTGTGCGTACTTGACTCTGAATGTATATTTATGTGTCTGGCAGTCTAAAATGATAGATCAATTCCATGTGCTTTGGTGGATTTTTTTACTTAGTTGTACTGCTAGTCCATTTTCTTTTTAGGGGTAAAGGATGTTCTATATAAATTAATGTGAACAGTCGTTAGATTTTTGTAGTCTCTATTATGTCACAAGAAAGACCTTGATAAAAGAAAATGGCACAGGTTCCACCTGTGAAAAGGCAATAATAGAGTGGATTAAGTTCTTTAAGTTCGACGTGGGGTTACAGTTGGCTGACAAAATTACAGCATTGGATGATTTCCAAGCTACCGAAGATACAGCTGGTCACAAGGAAGCAGCCATGAGCATCCGTTCTCTTGTGCTGCTTTCTGCAATTTTTGAACACTTTAAAAATAATTGGAAACATATAGTGAAAAAAGTCACTATAGTAGTATAATAAATGTTCGTCCATTAGTTCTTTAATCTTTCTCGGAGCCTGACTTAGTACAACTTTCCTTGGTTGTCCGCTTAAACTATGAAAGAGATTTGTATAGCAAGAACAATCCAAGTCCTGGTTGTTTTGGCATCTGCTGAAGTTCTGGGGTTTTTTTTTATTGTCATTATCCCATGCACTCGCATCTCAACCTAAAGTAATGTCCAGTGGATCAAAGACACACTGCTATATTTCATGAGCATAGTCTCACGAGAGTGTTTAATGCATGGGAGATCATACATTCTTTGAAGACTTTTTTTCAGGCAAGTATGCTGTTTGGAATAATCGAGACTAAGGAGCAGGATGTAGCCCAGGATAATAAAAATATTTTACTACTGTCTGTCAGGTTGAATATGTGTCTCCTTAGGAACCAGAGCCAGTGTCACTGTGAAAGTTCACAGACAGCTCTGAGATATAAACCAAAGTGAACAAGTTATTTCCTTTTTATTATTTTTAGTCTTTTGCAGGTGTGCACCTCCTGTGTTAATTCAGACAAAATATTCTGAAGAGTTTGTGTTCAGTTTGTTGTTTTCCTTTTCTGTAGGTGAATGGTGCATCTACAGAGGGGATGCTTTTATAGATTATCCAGAAGAAACTGACATTTGTGGTTTGGGAATAAGGCAGTCCTGGCACTTTTAAAATTTATTTACTTTTGCTTGTAAGCAATAATTGTGCTGCTTTGGTGCTGTTATGCAATAGAGACTTATTGAACCTTTTAAAGCCACTTATTATTTTTTGTAATGAGAACTAACTTGTGCAGCTGTCACTAAGCTCCTCGTCAGACGATATATTTATTGTGTTAGAAATGAGAGCAGGCACGTGAGTAAGACTTTGAAAGGAATATGCTCTGCTCAGGGTAGGGTTTTATGTTTAAATGGGTGATCAGCATGTGTGGGTTAGACCAAGATGATTGAGGTACCAGTGCCTGACTAGTTACGTGCTGCCTTTAATCCTGTGGTATTGTATTTCATTGTCTCCCAGTACACTACTGTCACAACTGAAATAAAACACCCCTAAATTCAATGAACACTTTAATCTGTCGTCATAATCACGAAAGTCTTGTCAATCATGGCTTAAAAGTTAAGCATGCGGATTAAATCTGTAGTAAGAGGAGACACCTGGACTCCACAATGTAAGTGGAGATAATCTAGGATATTATATATTTGTTTCATTTGTATTGTACAGTTTTAATGGAATATGGTGTTCATGTTGCTGTTCCACATCTTCAAGAATCTGGGAAGACTATTCAGTGACTTTGCAGGGGAAAATTTTTAGAATAAAATGAAACTGATGTGACATACTACGTGATGAAAATTTTACTTGCTTGTGTCAATACTTTGGATTTTAGGCTTGCTCTTCAGCTGAGAAAAAAATCCAGAAAATGTGGAAAAGTTGATTAGCTTATAAATAGCTGAATGTAAATCACTGAGGGTTTACAAGAGGCAGCAAAACTGGAAGAGACTGTAGTCACTTAAATGTGTATTTGGTTCAGCTACAGCTTGTAAACAGATAAATTTTCTAAGCCATTTGCTTTTACAGGTTCATTTCAAATGCAGATTAAAAAATGCCTTGCTTTTTAGTCATATAGCAGCTACCTCAGTATCATATCCATAGTACATAAAATGATAAATTTTATACCCTCTCAGTAAAATCTAAGGCAATATTGCTAGTATTGTCAGGTTAAAAAAGTTGTTAAATCTATTTTTTTTTTAAAGCAGGTAGTCTTTTCAAGAAATGACTAGTTTTATAGGTGCTGTAGCAGAACAGTGTAACAATTGAAACTGGAGTGTCATACTTTGTCTTCAGAGTGTTTTGTGGTGTTTAAAGTGAAAAACCTATTTGAAAGCTCCTTAAGTGAGATTTTTCAAAAGTATTTGTATTGATCTAAATTGATACTCATTGAAAGTGGTAACAAAACTCCCAAGCTATGATAAGCGTTCAGATTAATCCAACTCATTGATCCTTAGGTACTTTTACTTTCACTACTGCCAGTGAAAATAACATGACTGGCGGCGATAGGGCGTGTGAGTAGCTGACATAGCATTAGCATTGCCTCTCCCTTGCCATTGTGAGACTCAGTTTTCAGTGGCTTATGTTTTTGCCAAAAGTTAACCACAGTCTGTTGGTGTTTCTTTTTAAACAGGGCCAACTGTTTAAGAATGAAAGTTAAAGGAAATATATTCTGGCTTTGCCTGTTCTTTGCTAATAAAATCTCTAGCCGTAATTTGGAGTGAAAGATTGAGATTTAACCTTGGCTGGTGTTTTTATCAGGTTTATATGACCTTCGGCTATTGTCATATGGGGGGAAAAGGTGACACTCTAATTTCACAAAGTTGCAAGCCTTGGAAAAATCATAATTTTCATATGCTTGACACAGCCTATGTTTGCACTAAAGTGAGCTATCCCAACCGCTCCAAAGCAAAACCAACAGCCTGTGTTATGTCTCCCAAGAGTACTGAGGAGGGTGTGTAATTGGCACGTGGGTGCTTGAGCAGGACTTTTTTCCAGCTGTTTCACCTAGCTGCTGTTGTGTACCGGGCCTGGCAGCCGAGAGCCATATGGCCAGCAAGGAGAAAGAATGCATTTAAAAAAAAAAAAAAAACAGGAAAAAATTCAGATCGATGAAATGCAAAAGGAAAAAAATGCGAGGAACTTGATGGGGAGTTATAGGAGAAGGAATAAATTGATGTAGGACTTTGGAGGAAATAGAAAAGGCCATTTTGATTCTAACATGCTGCAAGGGTTTCAGCCCTGGTGTGGCACGTACATCTAAGCTTGTGTTCATCCCACTGTGACATGGGAGAGGTGTCCTCTTTTCCTCAGGAGAGAAGAGTTGGGCACCTTTGGTTGCTTGAGGAAGCTTTGAGGTCATGGGTTTCCTCAGGTCAGAGTGAACCCTCAGAGAAAGTAATGACCGAAGTCTCCCATGCACATGCAAGACCACATGTTTAAGTGAAAAATGTCTCAGGTATAGTGTAGCTTGACACAAGTAACATGAAAGCCACAGCCAAGGTGGATATCTGCATAGAGCTTAGTAGGTGCAAGGGTACCTGCCGTTTACTGGGGTGCGGGAGTGCATTGACTGACATGGAAAAGTCCCTATTTCTCAACAGCAGTACCTGAAATCCTGCCGTCATCCTCTGTCCTGACCTAGAACCTGTGTTGTTGTGTAGATACTAGAGAAAGGTTGACTCGTGACAGACTCTGTACTTCAGAGTTAGTGTGTCCAAAGCATTGCATTTGAGAAAGATGATGTGCTTTCCACTGTTATGTTGTTTGCCATTTTCCTGATGGCAGAACTTTGGCACGGAGATATGACGTGACTTTGTAAAGATGGATGCAGGAATAGGTTTTAAGGACTTTTAATTCTGAAGCTTTTGCTTTTATACAACTACAGTTGTACTGTGTAGTTACTTAACCATCCCATATGGATGCATGTCCTCGAAAAGTGTCTAAATCTGTTTCTAAAGGTAATTTAAATTCTGTTGAGGCCAAAGAAGAATTTAATTCTGATACGTTATTTGTTATTTCATCTACGTTAGTACCTGAAAAATTTAAATGAAGCTTAAATAGTTTTTCGCACTATGACATATGCTTTTTGCATCATAGGGCCAACTATTGATGTGGCATGATAATAATACAATGGAATGACGAGTTGAAATGATGAGAAGACTTTCATGCCTTGCTAGTATGGAATAGCTATCCCTACATACTTCAGCTGTCCCTCAGAATAGTTGTCAGCCAGGTGATAGTAGCTATATCTGTGTTCGCAAATATGACCATGTGTGCTTGGAGTGTTATATGTTCATTAAAATAGTTTAATGGCCTCACCACTAAAATTTAGTCTGTAAGAACCAGTGAACTGTTCCAGCCCAGGCTACTGGGATCTATTTCAGCCTGCTTTAGCAAGATAGATTGTAATTCTAGCTTGTAGCTTGACACAAAAGCTGTGATCTGAGGTGAATCATTTAATTGATTGCCTTATAAATGTGAATCTTCACTTCTGACAGTGTTTTAAGTATCATCAGTTACATGTGTTCTGCCACAGCAGTTTGGTGATGCAATAACCTTTGAAAAATGCAAAGTTCAAGAACCTGTTTGTTCCATGTTGTTAAGTCTTCCTAAACAGAGGTCACGTAAGCAGCAGTGTTTCCTATCCCAGTCCTCCTCCTACTGAACAGAAAAGAAAGAGAGAAAATGTCAGTATCATTAACTTTGGCACTGTAATGCATCACAAGACTCTTGTAATTCGGTAAAGGTTTGCAATATATGTACAAATAGGCCAGTGAAGGCACTCCTAAAACTACGGCTGTGGCACAGGACATGGCCAAAGTGTTAGCGTACATAAGGCTGCAGAATAATACAAAAGATGCTATAGATCTGTGTCTTGGTTCTGACTGGGATAGAGTTAATTTTCTTCCCAGTAGCTGCTGTGTGTGGATTTAGTATGAGAAGAATGTTGATAATACACTGATATTTGTAGTTATTTCTAAGAAATCAAGGACCTTTTCCAGTTTCCGGTGTTCAGCTGATGAGCAGGTGCGCAGGAGCTGGGAGGGAGCACAGCCAGGCAGCCAGCCCTAGCTGGCCAAGGGAAATATTCCATACCATAGACATCATGCTCAGTTTATGAATGGGAGTTGGCTGGGGGGGGCAGGAACTCTCTTCTTCCATGAGTTCAGTCTTCTCTGTGAATTCGGTCTTTTTTCCATGAGTTCAGCAAAATCCATGAGTTCCACAAGATCCATGAGTTCTGTGATTGCTGCTCAGGGACTGGCTGCGCAGTCGGTCCTCAGGTGGTGGCAAAAAGTTTTGTTGTGTGTTGCTTATTTTGCATGTGCCATTACTATTATAATTTTTATTATTATTTCCTTTGTTTTCTTATTAAGCTGTCTTTATCTCAAAAGTTTTGCTTTTTCCTGTTCTCCTCCCCATCCCACGGGGGGGGAGGGAGGAATGAGTGAGTGGCTGTGTGATCCTAGTTGCCGGCGAGCAGCTGCGTGGTCCTAGTTGCCAGCTGTCGGGTTAAACCACGACAGTTGGTTAGGTTAACTAGTGGTGCCATTTTTGCTAGGACACTGGTGACTCATATAGAACATGAAAACAACAATAATGAAACAAACACAGAAAGAAGAATGCAAACTGGTGGAAGGAGGGTTTGCAGACAGAACAACTTGCTCTCGCACCTATTACCTGTGTTAATAAGGTCACAGGTGGTATCTGTCGAAATTAGGTAACCCATCTTACATTGTGGCATTAAGACAAGATACATGTACCTGAAGTTTTACTTAGTATTTAATGAGCCCAGTCTTCAGATTGAGCTGGGAGCTTGTAGCCAGCAGAGCAACTAAAAGGGGGATGTCCCTTAAGCACTCGAGCATCTAGCCCCAGGGAGCAGCACCAGCAGCATTCACAAAGCTCGCAGGCAGCTTCAACCTGCTGAACTCTGTGTGGGCTGGGCAGGGAAAATCAGACTTCAGTCATTCCCAGTGGCTGGGTCTGCGTAGGACCAAACAGGTGAAGTACGTTCTTGCCAGAAAACGGTATCTGTGAGGGGGCGAAGGAAGTGGAAGTTAGGCAGTGTTTAGGGAATGCTCAAAACCCAGGGCTGCTGTAAACCCTCTACTGCAGCTGTTACAGAAGGAAAGTATCTTTGGACTTCTAGGTTGGATGGAAAACAAGAAAGGGTGTCCAGTGGTTACCCATAGCCAAGAGCTGAATTTTATGTACACTTTGCTTGTCAAGGTTTATCTTCTACTTCATAGTTGAAGACATTAAGTCTGGCTCAAGAAACTTTTGCCTTTGATTTTGTTTTGAGCCAGTGTATTGTTAGGGGGAGAGATGAAGCAGAGTGAAATTTGCAGATTTAAAGTGACCTGTCTTTAGAGAGATTATGAAACTAAGGTTTGAGTACAGATAGTGCTTGGGAGGAGGACCTGCTCTTGGGAAATTGCTTGTTAATGCGAGGGCTGGGAGATGCTTCTTGGCAGGCTCTGCAGGAAAGGCTGTGTTGGGCTGTTTGTCACCAGCTGCCAACTCCTGGTGTTGAGCAGCTCTGCTGGACGTGCATCTGGGCTCCTCCTGTAGGAGTCATGTCGGAGAGAAAGCACAGGACTGTGGACAAAGCATGAGATGCTTCAGTCTTATCATGCTGAAAGACTCCTTGCAGAGTCAGAGAAAGCTTAGGAAAAGGTAATAATAATTATGAGTTATGATATAGAGAAAATTGAGATGGAGAGATTGAAAAAATAGGGTATGTTCACCTTACAAAGGAGACAAGCAAGAGAAATCTTAAAAATATGTGTACTATCTAGCATGGTGGTATTAAGAAGCTGGGTAAGGAATGTAAGTTTCATAACAAGGTAGGAGACATCTGTGATTTTACGAGACAGTGAACTTACTGTTGACATAAAGAAACAAATACTTCTTCAAGTATGTTTTACACAGTGAATTATTGTCACCCAGGGTTTCTTAGGCCAATAATTTTGCAAGGTTAAGGGGAAAAAAGGAGTAGACATTGATAGAGTTACAGAATTTATTCAGAATGAGAATACTGAATGATGTTAGAATTTTTGGAAGGGATGTTACCTTTCATACTTCAAGCATGTTTAACTACCAGAGAACAAAAAGAGAGAATATATATGTGTATACGCAGTTCTGGCAATCTTGCAAGTGATGATCATCGGATTCTTTGAGCTCCTTCAGTAGTATCTGGTACTAGTGAAATGATGTTTGGCTAGATGCCTCTGGTCAGATGGCATTTAACATGCACAGAAGTGGTACAAATAATCTCACGTAGGGAGGTCAGATTTCTTTGCCGTGGATCAGATAGACTGATTTTGGTGTTTCCTCAGCCAAGTTGCATAATAGGCTCTGACATAGATCCAAGCCCTGCAATGCAATGATGTTTCATGGTGAGCCAAAAAGATGATGTACTGTGTGTGAAACAGTGAATGTTATTTATCCAGCTGAGGCTCGAAATAAGGTGGATAATTTTATGAGGTAGGAAATTCAGGCAGACTGTCCCAGACGGGCTGAGGTACAAAGCAGAAGACTGACATGACAGGTGGGATGATTATGCAGAGTGGGAGGAAGAAAGAGTCCAAGTGTTATCTGAGATAAAAAAGCTGAGAAAAGAGGGGTGAGCAAAAAGGCTGATGGAGTAGGCTGTAATAGATCCGTGCAGTGTTTGTAAGAACATGCTCAGCTTCAGAGATAGAAATCTTTCCATTCTTCCCTACTCCACTGCCTGCCTGCATCGCTGGCTTGCACTGTCGCTTGGTGCTCCTCCTCCAGCTGTAAAACCCCAGCGTGTCAGTTTGCTGGGGACGTGGTCCTCGCCCTGTGGGCAGTGAGGGGCTGGCTCTGCTCAGCGCGGTACTGCAAGTCCTTTCTGTGTTTGTTTCACAGGGAGGAATGTGGAATGGGATTAAATGGTGGCAGCTGGGTTGTACTCTGGAAGTGGAAAGGAGAGAGTTGCATCCATTGCCAAATTAGGGTGATGGAGCTTGAAATGCAACAATAGCAGTTATTTTGCCAGCGTTAACAGTCGAATCGGAGAGGATAGTTTGGGTGGCTTGGATGGTTTGGTTAAGCTGACTTCTAGATATTTTAATCACATGATTTTAGCAAGGTTGGCATTTTTATGTCTAATGATACTGAAGTATTTCTACTAACTTCTGCAAAGTTGCTCAGGATTTACTCTGAGAATATAGTTGGGCCATTTCATTTTTCTGACTTGACAGGCAAAATCTTATGTTGCTGTAAACTGTGTGTGAAGTTGATGTCCTTTGAGACGGCCAGGAAAATATTCTTCTCTTCATGTACACACGGAATACTCATTATCATGAAGAGTATCTACGTGTGTGTGTCAAGCGACATGTGGGCAAGGTCCTGCGTGTCAGTAAAACAAGGAACAGGATTCTGAACTCTTCCGTTATCCTGAGGTTTGTGCACCAGTTTAGTGTAGGAGCTCATACTTACAGAGACAGTGAGTACCTGTTAGAGTTTGCTACAACTCAAAATGGATAAATCCTTTTCCTTTGACTTGAGAATGCCACTGTACTTCTTTGCAGAATTAGGACAAACTTGACTTTCTAGATCAGCTGGTGACCAACTGGCAAAGCATTTTGACATTCCTGGCAGGTGCTGATAGAGGGACTCCAGGTCTCATCCACCAAATGTTTGGGTTTTTTATTAGTTTGGAGTTTTCTTTTCAGTCTGCTGCTTTGAAAAGTGGAATTTGTTTGCTGTAAATGTATCAATAAATGAAATAATACAGGTGGTGCCAGTGTAACAATGTGCTAGTACTGCCCTTAGTTCTGAAGATGAATATATGGGGGTTTTTTGAAAGACCTGACTGTTACAGCATAAATTCCTCTCCCAGTTTGGGCCACTTAGTTATTGAATCTGTCTACTTAGCAGCATAGGATTAGTCTTGAGAAGATTAAGGGAAAGTTATGGAGCCAAAGCTTGATGTAGGCAAACTGCACATTGTCTGTCCCTCTGTTTTCGAAGTTCTTAGCTGGTATGAAGCAATGTAACTTAGTCATCATCCGTGGTTCATACCAATTAAAAACCTAAACCCAGTTTTTCCTAATAAATATGCATTATAACAGTGTAAATTATTTCTTCTATAGCTAAAAATATATCTTGGAGAAGGAAAACTTTATTCTTGTTTTAGGCTTTTGGTAGGTCTGTCCTTTTTCTCTTTGAGCAAGGACAACATGTTCATGCTTTTGAATGCTCTTTTTTAGAAAGTAGATGGAGAACTGAAATGAAGAAAACTCTGCTTTTGCTGTCTAATGTGTGAACAATATACACCATCTTTACATTTCTGTGTCTTTAATAAATTAATGAAGTCATAGTTTAACTCATGATTCAAGCCCAAAGCACTGGAAAAATGCAGTAATAAATATGTTTTAAAAGAGTGTATTTTCTATCTATTGTATCTGATTTAAAAAAAACTGCATAGATCTAAAATTATGATTGATGGTGTTCTGAACTATCACATTAAGATAGATTCTCTTGTCTATTAAAGCTTAAGTGCATAGCTGAGTCTTTCTACAGTGTGAAGATGGCCTGTTGACTCCCACCCCTAAAGGTGTGTGGCTGATTTATCTGACCTTTTTGGTATATGCTAAGGCATATAGTGGAGTACATACAACTTAAATCTGCTTTCCTCTGGTAATATCTCTCTCCCCTATAGCAGTATAAAAATAGTGGATCCACTGCAGACATCTGGCACTGCTGTGCACATAAAGCACAAACTATTAAATTGTTAAAAAGAGATAAGGCTTATTGCGGCAACCTCTCCAAGACCACAGCAATGATCTGACCATAGTTCTATCTTTACTAATTATTTATTATTTGGATCACTATAATATTTGATTTCTGATTGGATAGATTAGAATACCCATTACTAGAAGGTGAATGTCACCAAAGTTGTGCTTAATATTTTTGAAAATGTCTTGGAAAACCTGTTAATAGTTCCATTCTTGTTCCTACATGGTCTCTGCAATGGTACTACATTGGTAGTTATTTTGGCAGCTACTTCTACTGAATATTGAGAAGAATTTTGAGGTTTAATTGGAGGAGTTTGGAGGAGGGATGAGAAATTGTTTGTTACAGCCTGACTTGTTACTTTTTATTGCTTGTATCTCAGTTAAAACATCAAGTGTCAAAGTCTAAAGAAGTTATCTGGCTGAACTCTGTTGTATGAGGTATGGGATTTTGTTTGTTTGTTTGTGGGGTTTTTTTGTTTGTTTGGCAGTTCCTTATTGGTAGGTGAGAAAGGCAAAACTTTTTGAGCAGCTGACATCTAGTGCTTCAGAAGATAAATTCAGATATGTAATTGGCTCTTAGCTTTTGGAAATATACCCCACAGCCCATCCACTTTAAAAATTCCCTTGATAGATACAGAGTAGCAGTGGCATTAATTCTTTTGATATGTGAAAGAAAAAAAATCCTTTCTAAACTTTCTTTTCATAAAAATTTGGTTCATAAATTTTTTTTGGAAGAATAAAATTGTTTCAAATATTTTGAAGCTAAGCTAAGTTAACAATAAAAACCAGCTTATCTTCTGGCATTTTACCCTTACTCCCTACCTATAGGCAGATCAAGTGAGCTCAAGAAAACAATGTATTGGCAAACTTGGCTACTATAAATTAGCTTTTGCTTATTGCTCAGTATCATTAATCTTGATTAACCCAGCTTACTCCAGTGAGATTCAAGCTTTTGTTTTTCTTTCTAAGTTTTATATTTTTAATATAAAAAGATGTTCAAAACAAACAACTTTTTAAATACTATAGATTAAATTCAATTCACCATAGATGTTTCTGATACTATTCTAAAGAGATTTTTACCCTGGGCAAAAAAGTTCAGAATAGTTGTCATATGTTGCGTATGTTGTGCAAAGTGTAAAAATCTGTGGACTTTTTGTATGGTGACATTGTGCCTAGTATACCTTTATTCACTGCTCCTTTTGCTGCAATGAGTCTCCCCCCAATCCTCCAAAAAAGTTAGAAAACCATAGACAGATGGGAAATTAATATTTATAGCAAAATGCCCAGAGTTTTGATAACTGGAAACTCTTGTAGCAACGGATGATGTTAGCAGTTAAGATTTAAAGCAAGCAGCCTGTTCAGGAAAATATGAAAGCTTGTGTAGTTTCTGAGTTAGGAAGTCATCTAGTGATGGCCTTAAATGTGAGCATTAATGTTTTTGTGAACTAGAACCATCTGTGATTAACTGCTTAAAATGTTTTGATTTGGGTTGGGTTTTTTTAATTGGTAATAAAAATAAATAAATATACAGAAATTATTTCCTCAAATGGGCCCCAAAACGCTGTAGAAGTTTGCAAGATCCACCTCTCATCTCACAATTTCTAAGAGGTTTCAAATGCCACGATCTTGATAGAGACCTGAGTAGTGCAGAAATTATAAAGCTTTTAATGAGAGGGAGAAGGGATTCACATTACTTAGTAGCCCCTAAAGGAGTAGCCCCTGAGGAGCCAAAGGTCAGGGATGGTGGTATGATTTCATTAATGCTGGTGTAAGTCCAGAGTATTCTTCCTAATTTCAGTGGTGTGGTTACTTTGGAAATATAATAATAATAAGCATTTTTCTGGTGATTGACATGTACATCTGAACCTAGTAATCTCAGAAGAACAGCTTAGAAGTGATTGTCATTTGACGTGAGAAGAAAAAAGTGAAGTGGAGCACCTTCTTTGCTGTCACTGGACACAGCTACGAAACTGGCAGTTTAATGCTCCATGGAAAGGCCTGTAACTAGTGGTGTCCCCCAGGGGTCAGTACTGGGCCCAGTCTTCTTCATCAACTTCTTCATCAATGACCTGGATGAAGAGTTGGAGTGTACACTCAGCAAGTTTGCTGATGACACAAAGCTGGGAGGAGTGGTGGATACACTAGAAAGCTGTGCTGCCATTGAGCATGACCCGGACAGGCTGGAAAATTGGGCAGAGAGGAACCTGATGAGGTTCAACAAGGGCAAGTGCAGGGTCCTGCACCTGGGGAGGAACAACCCCATGCACCAGTACAGGCTTGGGGCGGACCTGCTGGAGA
>Ga0065711_1000287_pt1 | contig 75037 bp, 45 predicted proteins | sample Hoacrofraction12_FD_59098 | JGI IMG/M metagenome (GOLD analysis project Ga0065711, IMG submission 59098) | Hoatzin crop microbial communities from Cojedes, Venezuela - Epithelial fraction 12 v2 (version 2) | ecosystem: Host-associated > Birds > Digestive system > Esophagus > Crop | place... | reverse complement strand
CCCTCAGCCTCTCCTCGTAGAAGAGATGTTCCAGTCCCCTCACCATCCTTGTAGCCCTCCGCTGGACTCTCTCCAGTAGCTCTTCATCTTTCTTGAACTGGAGAGCCCAGAACTGGGTAGAGTACTCCAGATGAGGCCTCACTAGGGCAGTGTAGAGGGGAAAGAGAACCTCCCTCGTCCTGCTGGCCACATTCTTCTTGATGCACCCCAGGATCCCATTGGCCTTCTTGGCAGCCAGGGCACACTGCTGGCTCATGGTTAACCTAAGGAAGGAATAGAAGCCGCCAGGAGGTCCTGTCGCTTTTCCAGATGCTGTTGAGTCTCACACATTTTGTCATCCAGTCCTTCCTAGTAAACCATTTCTGCTGGATAATAGCCACACAGCCAATGTACTGTAATCACTGCCTGCAATGTTGACTCCCAGTCAGTTGAAGATAGACTCTTTTTGCATGTATTTCTATCTAATGTAATGTGAAGTAATGTATCTCATGTAATGCTTAAAATCAGGATTCCTTAGAACTGCTATAAAAAATAGCGAGAATGTTAATTGCTTCTGAAAGCAGATAGTAGGTCTGGGGTTTTTTTATTAGATGCTCCACCTGGTGGAATGAAAGATGGATGCCGCTTAGTAGAATTTATCCTTGTCACAAATTGTCAACAAGGTGATTGTGGATGGGCTTGATCTTTTTTGTGTTAGAACAACACAAAGGAACCTTAGACCGGGAAGATGCAGTTGCCAGAAGATCTTGCTTCAGTTGGGTAATTTTCAACTCTGAAATCAACACAGCAGTTTCTCGGCTGCTCTTTTTTTCAATACTGAGACAGCAAGAATGACCATAATAATTTAAATAGGTAATGTCTATGTACTGCTGGCAGCCCAAACTGTCTTAATTGTCCTTTCACAGGGCTGCTACTTGGATGTTTTTTTCCCAAACTTACTTGGTAACTCACTGGAATTGTAGCATCTGGCAGCATTTTATGTCCTTGTTCAGTTGTGCTTAATGTTTTGTAGCCTCAAAGGGGGATACAGTCTCAAGTTACTTCCAAGTCACACCTAAGCCAGTTGCTGAAGATGTGATTGGATCTTTGATATGTGTAGCTACTAGAATCCGTGAAGATTCTTTTTCCCTAATATGATCCGTAGATTATCTCCCCATCTAGCCTATTTTATTTTCTGTACAAATGCTTATAATACTCATTTTTGTTATGTAGGTTGATGTGCAAATAAAAAGCTCCATCTCAGCAAGAAATTCAAGTAAATCCCAAAGCTCTACATAAAAAAACAGACAAAGTCAAGTAATTTTAATATTTAGTTAAGTGTTGTCGAAATATTTTTCACTGTTTGACTAGCTCCACTCAACAGGAGCCAATATCCTCGTGTTGTCAGTAGCATGCACAATTGCACTAATCAGATCTTTCCTTCCACTACAATTCCTTTTTTGCTTAGCCTAGCTGGGTTCTCCATCAATAAAGCTGATTGCTATGGTTACAGACTACCTTCTGTATGTTAGGCCTGAAGAGGCTGTAAATGAAAATATTTTACTTCAAATGGTTAAATATTACCCTTTCCTCATTGGAATCTGAGGTACATTTACTATAATCAGAGTTAATGATTATTTTTTTACACTAAAAAATAATTTTTGGAACAACTGCATGGGCATTTCACAATTAAAACAAATTATGACTTTCATCAAAACCACAACACTCTGACAAAATGGAATATCTTTTTTCCCCTTTGTTCTCTGTCATGACCTGAGAAGAATTGTGTACAATCAGGTAAACACAGAAGTATATACTTTTGTCATTTTGCTTCAGGTTTTTGTTATTCTTTCCTCCTGTTTTGGAGGTGGAAATGCAGTCAGCTGGAAAGGTGGAGCTGACATCAGTGTGTGCAGCATGGATATTGTTGTGGCAGGAGCTGGCAGCAAGAATGAACAAAAGCATCCAGACTTCCCACTCTGCAAAATCAAGACTGTAGTGGTCCATTAAGTATCACTGCCAAATATATTTATTGCTTTAAACAAACCTGCTTGTTACGTCTATCTCCCTACATTCCTGCATGTGAAATTTTCAGCAGGGGAATTCAATTCATTTCCAAGAACAGGCAGAGAAGAGTGATTAAAATTGGATATCCGAGCCTTGTTAACTTTCTCCAATCACTCACTACCAAGGCCACACATCAAACCCAGCCTCTTGTCCAGCCAAGCAACCTATTTTATAGGTACAGAATGGGAGCTATTAAGATAATTTTAAAAATATTTCAGACGTCTATTATCAAGTCAAAACCTGGACACAGGAAAGAACAATGAATTATAAAAAATATTCACATTCATCCTCAAGTACACCATACTACTTCATTTATGAACTGTCATGATTTATGAACAAGTCAAATTACTTTCAATTAAAATTTCATTTTAGTCAATATATTAATAGCCACAGAACTACTTCTGCTTGCAAACTTTATCACAGATTTTTTACTCTGGGAAACCGAAGCAAAAATTTTGATGACTTAACTCAAATCCTGGAATATGGAAGGATTCTCAGAAATACTACAATTCTTTGCATTTCACACCATGTGTTTGACTTGACGTAAAATAGTCACGGAAAGTAAAAATTAGTTGAGAATTAGGGGTTATTCATGTGAGAGAACTGAAAAACATATAAGCTCTTTTCTTAAAAGAAGTTGATTCTTGTTTATCTCAGTTTCTTTGTGCTGTTACAAAACCCTCTTTCCTTCCAGTAAAGAGGCTACTTGTCTCTCTACTCTCAGTAACTACATCTCATAACAGTGAACTGCTAATAAGAGAAATGCTGTTTCTTGAAGTTTACCTGTTGCAAACATTGTAGCTAGAACTTTATTTTCACAGTAAACTAACCTCAAGGAAACCAGCTATGGAGCTAGCAGAGTCAGTATGAAAGCCTTGGCAGCTGGAAATTTTTATTAGGTTTCACAAGTCAGTGGTTCCTATGCTCCTGAAGATACTGGAAAGTTGCATGACAGCCCTGGAAGGTGTACAGAAAAAGATCTACTGCTAAGCATTTTGCACGTTTGTCCAAATCAATAGGTGAAAATTTTTACCTCACATTTCTGTTGCAATATGTATTTTTTCAAACTGTCAGGTAGTGGAAGGCAAGAAGTCAGAGATGCTAGAAGCTGTGAAGTGAAATATAACAATGTTTTATTAAATATTGGAGTCTGAAGCTGCTTCCCAACATGAAAACTAGTGTGTGTAATTGGCAGGCATGTGTGATTTACATTACCCAAAATCAGGCATATATAATGAACTATTACTATTTACTTTGATTGAAGGAAATTATCCAGTACAGACAAGATCTGATGATCTTAATGGCAGATTAGAAAAAATCACAGACCTCCAAAATATCTATGAACACAGAGAACCACATCTGATGGTGCAGAATAGCTCTTGCATTCTAGCGGACGTGGTGTGGCAAAGTTTCTACTGACTGCATTATGGATGTGTCCAGTTCTTATCTCATCCCTGTGGTGTACTGGAAGAACTGCAATGTCCCAGTCAGCATGACTGGCAAAGGTCCTCATTTCTGGCTGAAAAGTAATTTAAGAAGACTGCAGCTGAAAATTATGTTTCTTTTCAACTTCAAATTTTGAGCAAGTGTGAATAACATTGTCACTGAAATGCAGTGTTGCATGAACCGAGAATGTCCAATTTTGTTTGTAAGTAATTATTTAGAAATTATCAAATGAGACCTTTGATGAGTACAAACCTTTTGTTTCAGTGAGGGAAGAAAAAATAGGACAGTTTTTTTCTAGCAGAAAAGGTCTCAAGAAAGGCATCTTTTTTACCCTGTTTAGAAAGGTATGTGAGTAGAAGTCAGTGTTTAAAGCAGATTTTGTAACAATGCTTTTGACATTGGTGGGATTGGTGGGATTTCATTCTTTTGTAGTGCAACAGGGATAAATTTTTCTGTCATATTTAAAGGAAACTGTTAATTCATTTGGAGAATTTCAATTTAGTTTTTAACCTTGCTTTTGGGTGGATATGAGTTTATTTATTTGCAAGAATAGGGCAACTTAAGGTGGAAATAAAGAGTAACAACGCAAACAGAGATCAGAACTTCAGTGCAGGTAAATCATCCTGGTACTCTTAAATTCATATAGTGTCTTTCTACTGTTGGGCAGTGATTTACATCTCTAGCTCTATATATTTCCCAAAGCAGATGTGATCTACTTTTCCCAGCTTTACTAAATGTTATATAATTGTATAATATATGTGTATGTCCATATGTTCAGCATAAGATTTAAACAAAAGTCTCAAGAGTGGAAGAACTGAATATTTTGTGTCTATCAGCTTTCCTAATTCATTTAGTTTTTAGTGTAAAGATAGAATATATTTTACAATACAGCCAGTTGAGACTAAACACAGTACATTAATTTCAGATTTTTTTATAATGTTTGCATATTAAAGTGTCAGATCATGTTTTTTTTGTGTAAATAAGGACTTGCTAATAGCTCAGCAGAACTTAGCATAAGAAGAAAATTAACTACAGATTAAGGGTTTTATCTACCTCCATAAATCCTTGCAATGTAGTAACAGATGAATATGCTGAGTGAGAAGAAAGCTAAGAAAGACTTAGATGTTTAAGAATCATTTTTTACATAAATAGTTGTAAGTGCATGAGTACTTTATACACAATTTGCAAGTCCAACCATTCTATGACTCTTACTGAACCCTGAAAACACTTGCGGTTGTTATATTTCACATCATTATGCAACCATACTGTTATTACAACATTATGACAGAATTATTACATTAAGCATGATGCAATTATTGGAAATTAATAGTATTATGCATAGCATGATGAAGCATTGTACAAATCAACTGTACTTTAAAGTCAAGCCATCAAAATGTTGATTGCCCACTCAGTTTCAAACAGCCTGTAAGAATGAAAACTGAAATTACATGAAACTGTGAAGTGGAAATACACTGACTCTTTTATTTGATATCAGCATGTCCGAAAGCTTTGGCTGCATAACACAACCTCTATGCTCTGGGCTACTGAAGTCCTGAGTAGTAATGTGATTACTGTGGTCTGTGGTGAACAACCACTGACCAGCATTCAGAAGGGTTGAAATTCTCAGTTTCACTTCATTTACAGGCTACCACAAGAATGCAGAACCTTAGTTATTCGGATTTCAGTTTAGTTTTGGCCGGCTTTACTAATTACCAAGTCTTCTCTTCATGTCTATGCAGCCAATCTGCATCTACCATGTAAATATGGGGATTCACTGTGAGGCAACGATTTTTTTGGGATGGCTATCCTGGTTTGTCAGCTTGAGCTGCGACTAGGGTATTTAGGCATCAATAATAGCTGTCTGTAATGGCACATGTGCATCTCAAGATGATGATGGTCGTTTTTAATAGAAAGTAAAAAAAGTCAATACATAACATTTAAGACCGGTATTTAACGACAACGGTGTGATTATATTTTCTTTTCTAAGCAAAGATAAGAAGACATATGTTTTTTTTACAAGTCTGTACTATTATAGACAAAGGTGTTACCTAATTGAAACCTGTTAATAGTACAGTTTTCACAAGGCATCAGGCCTGTACTTTGTAGAGTAAATATTAGAGTGCCATGATATAGACAGAATTACTTCAAAACAAACTTCAGATGTGTATCTTGTAAATGAGCCCAGTGGTTTTGAAGGGTTTAGACTGTGCCCTATCATGCAATTTATATTTACTATGAGAATAGGTTAGACTACTCACTTCTAGGTAAAAGTAACCCTTCAGTACTAACACAAACACACATGAACAATTGGCAGGAAAACCTCTTCTCCTTTACATAGGAAAATATCTAAAAATGAAAAATGTTTCCATTATTTTAATTTTAAAATTGCATCTAAGATTTCACTGTTTACAGGTGCTTGTCCTTTCATTTAACTTAGTTTGGTCAGACAAATGAACTATTCTTCTGAAGTCCACTAGGCTGCAAAACAGTTTTTAGTTACACGGACCCTAGGTAAAGAGTAAGTGAAAATCAAATATTTATAGCTGCATGGGTTATGCTCAAGTCAGTTAGGAATTCTTACCTTTCTTGTCAGAGAGTAAACAAAGACCAAACAACATATTTTTCTTTTTACAAGTGTATCTTCAGAGGTCAACAAAAATAAAAAGCGGAAGAATGTAAGGACACTCCCAGAATATCGACTGCTGTAAATCAGGGATATATAACTAACTAGCCTACAGTATTCAGTGTAGTACTGCAGGCCACCCTTATTTATGGTGTATGGCTTTTAGAGTCAAATTAGATTATTTTGTTTTACTAGATTTCGACAGCTTTCATTACATTAGTAGGAATTGCATATTTCATTGAAACTGTGTGCAGCTACAAATAAAACCACAGCTTTAAGAATGCTGGGAATTTCATAAGAAGGATATTTTCATCTTTAACAAAAAGCTGTGGTTTGATTTTAGCAGCAAAATTCAGACTATTGTTCATATTTGCACTCTCAATATATCCTCTTCAACGGTACTTCAGAGCATCACCATACAGCAATACTTTCATCAGCAGATGCAGCGGTCTTTGTGAAGCATTTCTAAAACACCAACCAGCCTCTATAACAAAAGTTCTTTTAAAATGTTCTCAAAAGATTTCAGGCAAAAAGACAAACAAAACACAGAATTTGGAGCCAACAGTTAAATAATAGTTTTTAAATAGTATTGGGATCAAGCCAGTATAACAACTGTTCTTGCACAGAATTCATAATCTGTTTTATCCTGTGCTGAATGTCTAACCTTCCTAACCATGCTCAAATGCGCTGCAAGCTTATTCAAGAAGATAACTTGCCTAAACAGCACTATTATGTCTCCTTGTAATTTAAATTTGAAGAAACACTACCTGGCATTCTCTAAAATTCCATCTTTCTCAAAGATGCACTAAGTCTGGACGCACATAAATTTTTATAGGAAAGATACACAATGCCCAGACTTTTTTCTATCCTGTCCCAAGGGGTGCCAGATATATCAAGCAGTGGTGATAAAGGATTATAAGCCTTTCAGTCCTCTGGAAAACTGGCCTGTGATGTGTCCTATATGTCATAATGTTTAGAAGCAGTGGGAAGCAGAGTGCTACATCTACTGTTGTAGGTGTTGTAACCTTCTCCTATAGGTAGACTACGCCACCTTTCAGAGGTGGATGAATGCCTAAGGAATCATAGCATAGGCTGAACAGAAACTCTGGAGTCCGCAGTCCAAAGCAGGACTAGCTTCAAAGTTAAATAGAATTGCTCAGGCGTGTGTCCAATGAAGTTATGAAAATCTTGGTTGGAGAGACCAACTGGTTTCAGTGTTCAACCACCTGCATTACATTATTTTTTTTATTACATCTATTTCCTTGCTATAATTTTTGCTCGTTATGTCTCTTCTTTTAACTTCATTTGTCCTCTTTTGTCCAAAAAGACTTGTTCCATTTTTACAGCCAAGAGTGTGGGAGAAAAGAGTGGCAATTAATTTCTTCCCATTAGTCTTTTCTTCTATGAGCTTATCTGTGGCTTCTCTCTATACATTATATAGGCTCAAACCAATGCTCAGGGAATGTCTGAGTAAAAATCCTTTATCTATGATAGTGTGGACTCATATCTTTATCTAGTGTGGACAGGACGGGTATACAGTGTCAGGAGGGCTATATGGTGTCAAGGCTCATTGTTTCTGTCTACCTTTTCTGTCCTGATGGCACGATCATGTTATCGTAATATCTCTCATGAAAGGGCCCTCTTTTTACCCACTTCAATGAAAGTAGGTTTTGTACTAATGAAGAGCTCAGCCTGTCTGCAAAACAGAGACAACAGGTTTAGCCTAACTGCAGTGATTCTAGATGTAGCAGAAAGGACTCATGAAACTAGATTATGGAACAAATTAAACTTGATATCACTTTTAGCCTAAGTTCAGTCGACACATAAATACAAATGGCAAGAGTTGGCACCATATTTTCAGATTTCTTATGAAAAAAGTGGTCACTAGAAGCTCTATTATATTTAGAAAAAGCATAGGTGGCAATCCAACTTTTTAGTTGTCTGTAGAGATGCAGGATGTGAACACAGGCATACATACTGCTCTGGAGATGTTTTTCTCTAAGTCTGTCTTCTGTACAAGGTCCAGTTGGAAAATACATGTTTTTGCCTACATTTATGTATCTAAAGTTTTAAGAAATTTGTATCCAGTTTCATTTCCAAAGAGAATGATTCTTTTGAGCAGAAATTTCATGTCATATAGGCAAGAACAAATATTTGCCATGTGAAGTCTTCAGACGCTAAGACTGCCTGAGCAATACCATTTTTGTAACAACTACTGGATTTTTTTTTTAATATGTCAGTCCGAGCACAAAAAAATTAGACTTTATATTTTGCAAGTTATGCATGAAAAGACTGCATATAATATTGAGATAGTAGACAGAATCTACATTTAAAAAGAGAAGTTTCAAAATGCTTTTAATAGTGAGAAGGAGAGAAGGAGGGTGATGAAACTATGCACAATTATTAATTGAAAAAAATCCTGTATTTTCTCCTATATTTATTCTGACGTCAACTGAGTCTGAATGAAAGTAACATTACTGATGCTAACGTATGGCAAGTTCTGCGAGTGTTTACATGATTGCCGCACCAATTATTACTAACCTTTTAGGTAAAGAACAAAAGGCATGAATTTTTTCTCCAATTATATATTTTTCCTTTTCTCAATGATTACATGAATAGTCCTTTCAAAAGGATTCTTTTTTTTTCTTTTTTTCTAGCAATGAAACAATAAGGCCATGTCTTCACCAAGATGTTACATTGATCCAGTTTGTTCTCTCTAATTGCATTGATTTAGTGTTATTGAAATGAAAGCTCTTACCATCACTGTAATGCAGTCTTAAGGTGTATCCTTTTATAACTGGTACATCTACTTTCTTCTTTTTTTATTTTCAAATTTTTCATTATGTCCTTTCTTATAATATGCTGTGTGCAGCCTATTACAAACAACAAACTAGCAGTTCAGCGATGCTGCAACTGAGAGTAAAAAATCACAAACTCCAGTAGTCCTTTCCAAGTATCTTTTAGCTTGACAGCCTAGTATGTAGCATATAGTACATTCAAAATGTAAAGGAGATTGTACCGTACTTGAAGTGTTATAAGGCCACATACCTGCACAAAGGAAAAAACACATGCTCTGCCAATCTTAGCCTCTTCCCATACCCTGGACACTAACAATGACACAGCTTCCTCAAAAGATAGTGCCATTTGCATAAGAAGGTCTTGCAAAGTGAAAATATCTGACAACCGACAGACTCCTATTTTAGGACTATGGCATCATGACAATCTTTGCCAGAAGACAGCTCCTCATATTTCTCTTTCTGTTCCTGTCTCCCACTTGGGAAACTTGGTATTTCATCCAGCTAAGCAAGACACACTTTGGCAGTGGCAGTGGTATCACTCTGCATAAAAATTCAATGGGTAAAACATCCTAGTTGTCTTCCATAATACATATATGAAGTTTAATGAAACCAGTGAAGTTATGAAAGTATGTCAAATGGAGAAGGAAAGAATCCTTTTCCTAAAATGTGACCTTCTTGCCCTGTGTGCCATACTTGCTTGTTGACACAAACGAGGTCTGGGCTGACCTTTAAAAGAGGCAGAAATTTAGAACATCAAAGGCCATTGTCTTTGTGTGGTTTCATCCCACTTTTAATGGTCAAATACTGACAAGAAGCATATTGCAACACCACCTAAACATCTGGTATTACTGTTTATTGACTGTTTTGTTACCATGGTCTGTTAGATCAATTGCTAGAAATCCTGACACTATAATTTCTGATGCATTGAAGATGGTATGCTGACTTGTTTGTATCTGTAGAAATCACATTTTCATATGGGGACTATTTATTGGATATGCATCTATTCCCTGATTTCACAAAAGTTCAAAGACTTTGTCAACACAGGAACTTGTTCTTATCACAGTATTTCAAGAAGTGAAGGATCACTGTGATCATTGTGATGGTGGCTTGTTTAAAAAGATATGCAGAGACTATGTCTTCCAGGAAGAGGAATAATTTTCTAATAACACCAGGAGTATGTTCCAGTTGCTTAAACAGAGATATGTAGTGTCATGTGAACCTCAAGACTCCCTTTGGGAAAATATCCATATGGGGCTGAAAGCTGTCATACAGAACCTTACCTGTAGGTAACTACATCCTACCTTGAGGTGTACTTGTAGATATAAATGTCCTGACTAATGTCTTTGAGCTCTCCTCAAAACTCATAATGAGACTTGATCACTTTTAGGGTGCAAAATATATGACCTGTTTAACAGGTCTACTTCAGGAAGAAGTGCAGTCCAGAACAGTTGGTTCTACAGACTAGATAATCATGAATGATGGAGGAATTCTAGGGACTTTCGTTCAAACACAGATCTCTACACTGCAAATATCTATATGTGATCACATTACTCTCACCCTTCTGCCTGCTTGCTGGAAAGAGAAAGAAAATCCTTTTGCCTTGTAGGCAATGGCACAAGTAGAGTTGTGAGACTGTCAATAATTTTTGAAGGTCCAGTTTACTCCCTGCCTCCATGCACTTTGGAGGCTTTCACTGACGGCCAAGAGGAAGGAGGTTTTTAACTTACCCTAAGGACTTTCAAGAGTCTTAGTGATGTGTACTTTGATAGAGTGATATGGAAGTGGTGATGCCATATGACAAGACACATCGTTATGTTCTCCATGTAACGTTTGCTTCATTTTACCCAGTATCTGTGAAGTGTAAAGAGAGATCCTGGAGGATACGTCTGCTAAGTGAACATGATAGACTTGGAAGATTAGAGTTGGCTAGAAGGGTACCCTGCAAGATGTTCTGCATGATCACTGAAGTGAAGTACATTGTGTTTCTCTAGAAGTTAGAGGAGAGTAGGTATGGGTAACAAACAGGTTGCAAACAATTAAAAGTTAAGTGAGGGGAGCAGGTATATCATGACAACATTACTTGATGACTTGTCTTTCTGTATGCCAAAATTAATACACCAAGGGAATACAAATTATGAGAAACATTCTTTCTTCACAAAAACAACAGAAAAGCTTGAAGTTGGGAGTAGGGCAACTGTGCTGGGATAAGCTTTTAAGATCATAGATGCCTATGAGAAATGTGCTTCCCTTCTGTGGAATCAAATATTTTGGGAATATTTCAGACCTGATTTGACTGATGATTGCCTTTACCAGTATTTTGTGGGACTTTTTGGCACATTTGCATACAGTAAGTGAGAAATGCTATAAACTGAAGACACTACTTTCTCTCTTGTTTCAGCTAAGATTTTTCACTGTGGTGGAAGACACAGTGAAGTATATAAATCTAAAAGCATGCTGTGTATATTACAAAGAGTACTGAAGCAAACTATGTGCTTTTACTCTAACTTAAAGACTTCTGTAGATGCGTTCTCAAGTGCATTCTTTCTCCTGGTAGCCATGAGTAAGCTTAAGTCTCTACAAAACTCTAGCAATAGAAATATTATATTATAAGGTTATGAAGTTTTTATAAACTTCAGGAAATTATTTTTTCCTGTATGTATGGAGGTTTCTGTTCCATATGCATTAACAAAGTAAATTCCATCCAGAATTAAAACGATTCTACCACAAAAATGTGCTCATTTTATGAAGGTAATCATCAATGACATTGCTCCAGAGCTAACTGCTTTCTGTTTGTTCGTGTCCTACATATTGCTATAATGCGATTAGGCACACTTCTGGACAGGGGCTATCTCTGCTTGCTTGCTTTTGAAGGGTGAGCATACCTGTCTTCCTTGAATCTTCTAGACACTACCTACAAACAATACTAGACTCCTAGGAAAGTTCATCTTTTCCATCCGTTTTGGTTATTCCTCATCTGCAGAGGGAAGAGGACCTGGGAATTAGTGTGAACACACCTGGTGCCATTCTGCAGGGATAGGCCAGGCTTACTGTGCTGGCTCAGTCTTCCCATTTGGGAAGGTGTGTACACTGTGTAGGCCCCAAAATACATGTTCATGTGGAGTAAATCAGGATTTACAGCACCTGCTTCATATGATTACCCTGTGAGTAGCCTTTGTGATCAGCCTGTGAACCCATTTTGTGAAAGGCACATGCAATGCCACTGATTGTGAAGGAGGATTTGATGGCACATGAAAGCATTTGCGCAGTATAGACACAGAGAGGCCCCAGTCTCAGCACAAGATCAGACACTTTACCACTCTAGTAACAGGTATCAAACAAGTTGTAGAATTTCTTTCCTTTCCCTGTAGGTGATAATAAACAAGTGACACAAAGCTCAGTGCAAAGTTAGTGTCTTTAAGTGGCAGATAAGCAAATGAGCATCAGCTAGTTAAACAAACACACTAAACATCCATATTTTGCTTCACAAAATATATTGAACAACATTGCCCTTTAGGGGTTATATGAAGTAGGACTAAGCTACTAAAAATGTAAATTTATCCCTTAACATATTGCTGTTCAAACTGGGACTTTTCAGATGTCTCTAAGGCCTTTCTGGATAATTTCATCATTTTATGGCTGCAATACTTTAAGGCCAAATAATAATGTTATTTTCTCAAATGAAATCAAAACAAAGCAATTTTTTCCTGTTTGACAGTTCTGGAGGTTAAAAAGTCCGCTTCTGCTTGTCACTTTAATTTACTGAATTTCAGCCTGTTTAAACTAATATATGGTGTCAGAATAGAAGGAAATATGAACCAAAGTTAAGTAATTGATAATGTCTATTTTAATAGGTCTTTATTGTCTTTTATATAATGTGACTTGAGATACTTATAGAGAGTAAAAAAAAAGTGAGAGAAGCTTTAACTTAATGAGAATTTTACAGTTAACAACAGTGGAAGCAAGACCTGGATTTTATATTTACAGCTGGAATTTATTTGTTGATTTATTCATTCACCCATACATTCATTCATTGAAAGTATTCTCACTGATTTACTTGAAAGCAGCAGTGCGTGCTATAAAGAACTGTAATAAGGATGGAGGGACATGTAACACAGTATCAGTTTTACTTCCTCTGTATCATGTATTACTGTTTTGTTAAACTCGTGTCTGATTTGTTGACCATTATGTCTTGATATCTGGTGTAATCTTCAAAATAAGACGACCAGGAAAGCTGGTTCCACTCATGTTCTGAACGCCAGGATGGCATTACTTACAGAGAAAAAAAAAATGAGGTTATGATTCCAAACAATGTTGAAGATTTTCTTTGTGATAAGCTTAAGGAAGCTAGAGAAGAGAATTGTGTCACTGCCAGACAAGAAGAGAGACAAAATATTCCACTAGTGCCCACTTACCACTGCCCCCTCCCCATACACATTGAAAGAGGAGAGAACACTCTGGGTGACATGAAACTAGGTAATTTTAGCATGACAATCAAAGATTTTACTTTCTTCACATTTCTGAAACCTGCTTTCTGCATTGGTGATTAATGTGTTGTTAATAGTTATGACAGAGAATAGTCAAGCCCCATATGACTTTATAACATTGGAAGACATTATTAGTTTTAGCACTCAAAAAAGAGCAGAAGAAGACTTCCAAGCTTAAAGTTTCTTTAGCCAGTGTTAGCTAATACAAAAATGCATACATAATTATCTGCAGCAGCTGTGTTCCAGACATTGTCAGAGATAAGTGAAATTATTCCCACTGTGTCTCATTCTCTGTTTTGTACAATATTTTTTTCCCCCTAAACTGCAAAGACTGGATAAAAAGGTTAAGTAAGTAGGATGGAAAATGAATAGAAGATTAGTTCCCCAGTTCTACAGATGTAACTTGCAGGTAGTCTAAAACCAGTTCTTAATTTGACAAGATCTAAGGATCTTAAAAATACTACCTACAGTAAAAAAAAAAAAAAGGAAGAATATTTAAGGGCGTTCAGGCTACTTAGAGGATTTATTACTGGAGGTGAGATAAAAAGTTTGTAAGTTTTTATTAAAAGAGGAAGAAAAAATAAGAAAAAGGTTTCCTCTTGTTAAACAAATGTATGTTTAATATATGACCCTTTTTGCCTCTGACATGGACATATACGTATAAACAAAAATATTTCTCATTGTGTTTTCCTTCTAGATATGAATTTCTCCAAGAATTCTGTTTCTGTGATTCATTGTTTCCACCTCATAGTGAGAAACAGGGGCCTGATTAATTACTGCCCTTCTGTCCAAAGTCTTCTTTCTTTGGTAAACTCTATCAGCAAAACATTAAAAGGCACTAAAATCTGAGAATTGCTAATGATTCTAATGGATTTCTTTTTTGGATGGTATTTATATTTCATATTGTAAAGCAACAGCAACTATTGCAGCCTAGGCACACTTAACCTTTGATCTAGTTCTCAGCATGAGTTTCACTGTTCCTTTACTTCTTAAAAAAATGTGCGTCTTGTATCCACAGCCATAGTATCTGAGTGCCACCCAATAGCCCATTTTTGTGCAGTCATGAAGCTGTCAGTGTAATACAATACTCTGTTCTGGGATATGTGCTTCAAAAATTATGTTGACAAATTGGAATGCATTCAGGAAATGACCTACAAGAATGCTCAAGGTCTAGAAAGCCTGCTATTAAATAAAGACACTTTGCATATGTTTAGTATATCTAAGGGATTAAGAGCTGTCTTGATCCTATTCTAGATAGGGAATATATTTTAGATACCAGATTATTTTTTAATCTAGCTGAAAAAAGCATGAAAGGATCCAGAAGTTGAAAGCAGCTATATGCCACATTCAGATTAGAAATTTGTTAAAATTTGCACCCGAAGGTGCACAAGTCCGTAGGACCTGATGAGGTGCATCCACAGGTCCTGAGGGAACTGGCAGATGAAGTTGCTAAACCACTATCCACCATATCTGAGAAGTCATGGCAGTCTGCTAAAGTTCCCACTGACTGGAAGAGGGGAAACATAACCCCCATTTTTGAAAAGGGTAAATTGCAAGATCCGGGCAACTATAGGCCAGTCAGTCTCAGCTCTATGTCCAGGAAGATCATGGAACAGGTTGCCCTGGAAACTATGCTAAGGCACATAGATAATAAAGAGGTGACTGGTGACAGCTAGAATGGCTTCACTATCAGGAAATCGTGCTTCACAAATTTGGTGGCCTTCTACAAGGGGGTTACAACCTTGGTGGATAATGGAAGAGCAGACGACATCATCTACCTGAACTTGTGCAAAGAATTTCACACTGTCCCACACAACATCCTTGCCTCCAAGTTGGAAAGACATGGACTTGATGGATGGACCACTTGGTGGATAAGGAACTGGGTGGATGGTCATACTCAAAGAGTTGCAGTCAACAGCTCTATGTCCAAGTGGAGACCAGTGATGAGTGGTATTCCTCAAGGGGTCGGTAGTGGGACCAGTGTTATTTAACATCTTTGTCCGTGACGTGGACAGTGGGACTAAGTGCACCCTCAACAAGTTTGCAGATGACACCAAGCTATGTGGTGCAGTCAACACAACGGAGGGAAGGGATGCCATCCAGAGGGACCTTGGCGGTCTTGAGACATGGGCCCATGCTAACCTCATGAAGTCCAACAAGGCCAAGTGCAAGGTCCTGCACAGGGGTTGGAGCAATCTCAAACACAAATATAGGCTGGGTGGAGAATGGATTGAGAGCAGCCCTGAGGAGAAGGACTTGGGGGTGTTGGTTGATGATAAGCTGGACATGAGCCAACAAAGTGCACTTGCAGCCAAGAAGGCCAACCGTATCCTGGGTTGCATCCCCAGCAGCGTGGCCAGCAGATCAAGGGAGGCAATTCTGCCCCTCTACTCTGCCCTGTTGAGACCCTGGCTGGAATCCTGTATCCAGCTCTGGAGCCCTCAGCACAGGAGAACATGGACTTGTTGGAGCTGCTCCAGAGGAGGGCAAGAAAAATGATCAGAAGGATGGAACAGCTCTCCTATGAGGAAAGGCTGAAAGAGTTGGGGGTTGTTCAGCCTGGAGAAGGCTCCAGGGAGACAAAGCAGCTTTTAAGTACCTGTGTGGAGCCTACAAGAAACCTGGAGAGGGACTTTTTAGTTTGATGTACCAAGTCCTGTACTTGCTTTCTGCATAGCTGCACCCTATGCTATAGTTACATGTCTCATTCACTTCTCGGTGGTGGTTGCCATTTGGAAACTGTACACCTCTTCTTTGGCAGTCCTCTAGAACCAGCACTGACTTGATCATCCCACACTTGGAGATTTGATTTATAGCCAATTCAGTACTACCTGATTCCCCAAAACTTCTTAAGGTTTGTTACAGATTTGTCTTAAGGTGTATAAAAGTGGTTATAACACTTAGAGAAGTGTTTCACAGTCCTAATTTTATAATATGAAGTCAGTCTGGGTGACAGTTCTCTAGCTGTACTGCTAGTACAGTATTTTTCGTGCTGTCCTAGTGATCTCTCTGGCTTATTTAGCAGTACAAGGTAAACTTGTTAAGTGACTGGGAGCAATCAGCTGAGTGTAGAGAACAGGATGTTCTGAATGTATGCTGAAATATAAAATTTTCCGTGCTCATATCTGGTATGGAGAAGCATGATAAAACCGACTACAGTTACAAGGAGCTCTAATAAACCAGGGACAAGCTCTCATAACCCATAAATTTCTGAGTCTCTAAAGACTATCCCCTGACCGCAAATATTGATCACAGCTGTGAGCCCTTTTCAAGGCAAAAAGGCAATAGTGTACTGTATTCCTAGAGGCTGATTTCTGTCTTTTCAAGGGAGAGGGTATTGCAGGGAGCTGGGCATATTTGACAGACCAGTATAATTTGCTTGAATAACATTTGACCAGTCTTATGAATGGTGAGTGGAAGCTGACTTGCATTAGTAATTTTATTGTGTGATATTTATGAAGGGATTTAGATGACAAAATATGCAATATGTAAGAGGAATCCAATCTGCCTTGCCCTCTCATAACTGGTATTTAAAATCCACTGAATTTCCATAGAATGATTGAACCTGCATGTTTTCAGGAATCCTAACTCAATGTAAACACCGATAACTCAGTAATACCAATGCATAATTTAGGCATGTCTTCTTTAGGGAAGAGGCTACCAATATGTTTAGGTCTTAGGGCACACAGCCTATGAGGAGAGGCTGAGGGACTTATGTTTGCTAATGGAAATTGTGAAAGTGAGTGTCTAATTACACTCTATATGTACTTGAATGGAAATTAGAAAGATGATGATCTGGTCTCTTTTCAGTAATGATGATCAAAACAGGGGGCAGTGATCACATGTTGATGCTTGGGAGGTTCTTGATGAACATTAAGAAAAAACATCTTTCTGGGAAGGTGATTCCATATTACGCCATTAATCCAGAGCTGTGGAGCAATCCCTATCCATTGAGCTTTTCAAGATTTGGTACGTCACAGTCACAAGCCTAGTGACCTGTGCTATCAATAGAGCTTGTTGGAGACGAGGCTGGACTAGATGACCCCCCAGAGATCTCATTCCTTTTTCTTAGGACAAATCTTCAGCAAATTTCTCTGTTTCTATGAACTTCCATTTAAAATTATAACACACCTTTATAGCAGTCACTCAAGAAGTGGGAACTCTGTTCTTTCTGAAAGAATTCGAACTCTCTTTCTTGTACATGAAAAACTATCCTCACTACTAGACTATGATGAATGTGTTTGTCACCCCTTGTCTGGAAAGAGAGTAACTGGACAGGCAGGACTATGAGCTTATTATCCATAAATATATATATACATATATAATGGAATATGTAAAATCTTTGGTTCTGGATTACTGGTTATGGCACTAGAAATATCAGAGAAGTGGTTCTAGGTTCCATCTTCTGACACATAAAAAATTTTTATGCATTAGAACATCTCCAAATTTGTAGTTAAAATAAACCAAAAACCAATATGAGTTCAGAAGCCAGATCTCTAGTTCTCCCCAACTGAATATATCAAGCTCGAGGGAAGAATCAGGCTTTTCCAGTCTTGTAACCTTCTAGTTATATGGTGAATCTGATTTAAGAGAAGGTATGGACACTGTAGACACATGACTTCATGGATAAGGATTTTTTTTTTTGCTGTGGGCTGCAGAAACATTGTGTCACTGCTCCTTACTTCCTGAGGGAATGAAGCGTGAAAGGTGTGGTGATTGGGGAAGTGACACCTACTCTTTCCTAAGAGTTCGTTCGTGGAAGCATGTGATTTCCCTCTGCAGTGACTAAAAATATATAAATTAGGTGGATTAGATAATTCCTTGCAGACTTCCAATACACTCTCCTTTTGTCAGTGATTACACACAGAATTTGGGTCATTATATTAGCCAGACCATATCACCTCTCCCTCCGTCTTCTACCTGCCATCCTCAAGTACTCACAACCTCCAGGACAAAACATTAGTGAAAACACATCTCTGTAGACAATAGGTTATAAGGGAAAGGACAAGGCTTCAGTTGTATTCTGAGTTTTTCATTTTAATTTAAACTGTCATTGTGAAATATGCCTACACTATTCTTAGAGTGAACTAACTCCCCACAGTCTTGACCTCCTCAGGTGAGCACCCTAACAAGTAGCATGTAAAGAAGCAAACACCTTTGGTGCTCCTGTGACCCAAGACATCTTAAAATATATTCTGCATAGTTGGATGAAGTCTGGACTTTGTCTGGACAAAGTCTGGACGGGAAAAACAGACTCATGTGAGTGCTAGACCTATATCCTATGTGGTTTAGGCTGGTAGCTTAAGTAATGTTCTTCTCACAGGTGGGATAAGTGGACCTGAATCTCAAAAAACAGAGTGGGATATAAAATTAGATGCCCCTCCATGGATAGTTATAAAATATGAGAAGCAGTTTCTCCAAGTCTATTCTTTCTCCACAGTCTTTTAAAAGATATATGCACTGCAGTTGTTTTTCTAAGGAATCTGAATATTTAGATTTGCAATAGGTGGCTCTGAGCTCAACTCCTGACTGAATTCTTAGAGGATTTTGAAAGAGAAATGTCTAATTTCTGGGTCTTTACTAAGTCTATGGAATGATCAGATTTTTCAGACCTTTCAAGAGTCAATTTTAGGTACAGAGAATGACCCTGACCACTCAAAAAATGGTCATGTGTAAAGTGGGCACTAACGAGTTTAGATGACGAAACCATCATTAGGTAATACTTGAGGGCCAGGGTCAGGGTAGTGCTAGCAGATATAGCAGCCTAAATCTCACTTACATCCCTATTATGTGACTCGGATACTACTGATCTGTGAACTACTTAAAACCTAGCTGTTTGTGTACTGCTTGCCTTTATTAAAATAAGACTCCATTTAACTCCTGAAATGGAACCTCTGCCAAACCTCTTAAGACTCCATTTTTAATAAACTATTTTAATAATTCATTGGCTACAAATGTTTATATCTGTGTATTGGGTGTGGCTGAGATGGAGTTAATTTTCCCCATAGCAGCCCTCATAGTGCTGTGCTTTGTAATGGTACTTTGAAAGGCATTGATAACACACCACTGTTTTGGTTACTGCTGAGTAGTGCTTGCACAGCACAAAGACTGTCTCTCCAACATTACCCTGCATACACACCAGTAGGCTGGGGTGGGAAGGATTTTGGCAGGGGTGTAGCTGGGACAGCTGACCCAAAACTAATAAAAGGGATATTCCATACCATATGATGTCTGCTCAGCAATAAAAGCTAAGAGAAAGGAGGATGGAGGGGAGGCATTCATTATTACAACATTTGTATTCCAGAGCAACTGCTACGCATACTGAAACCCTGCTTCCCCTGAAGTGGCCAGACATCACCTGGTGATGGGAAGTAGAAAATAAATCTTTTGTTTTCCTTTGCTTCTGTGCAGGGCCTTTTGCTTTTGGTGTATTAAATGGCCTTTATCTTAATCCATGCATTTTCCCATCGTATTTTCTTCCCCCCTGTCCTGCTGAGAAGGGGACTGATAGAGTGGTTTGCAGGGCACCTGGCATCCAGCCAAGGTCAACCCACCACCATCAGTTGTATGTTGTATAGACACATACAAATACTTTTAAGCTTTAAATTGTTTATACCACAACTGTTCAGCAGGATAGGCAGTGAATCATCTTGAAATATGCCTTGTTAGATAAGAAAATAAATTGACTTTTAATAATAAAACTTCCCCCAGCACAGTATTTCATTTCTAGTAAAGCTAGTTTAGATCTCAATCTAAGATGTGCTAATAACTTCTACACAGAATGAAAAATGAACATAGAAAACATATTTTAGCGATTGACTGAAAACAGTCAAGTCTCTATAGTAACACTAGCCTTGTTATGTTTTAATGAGGGAAATTTTCTCTCATAAACTCTGCTAATAGTAATAAACCAGAATTTTTTGAAGTTTTTTTTAAATATTAAGAAATTTACAACAGAGAAGATCATATATGAATGTATTCCTATAGCCATATACGCGTATTATGACTAATGTAAGTTTGATAGGCAACTACATCATTTTAACCAGTACAAAGATGTAAATCAAAGATGTCTTGTCCTTGTATGATTTTTTCCAACAAACTAGACATGCCAGATTTTCTTTCATTCAAAGTTCAATCATTACATTACTGTTTACCATTAAAGCCTGGATGATTAATTTAAAATTATTTTGGTAGCTTTCCTAAAACAGAGTTTACACTCTGAGTTTAGTTGATTTTGTTTTTTTAACATAAAGGACTCAGTTGTATCATGCATCATGAAAAATGTGCCTTTTTATAATGTGCTTCTCCCTGTTTTTATGAAATCCTCAATCTATGCGCAGAGCTGCAATTTATTAAATGTCATGGATGGGTCATCTGACTAGTAGTTTGAGCAAGAAATTCATATCCCATGATTCTGAAGGCTGAAAGGTTAATACATAACAGATGCTTCTTTGGAGGAAACCATTACAGGGAATGCTTTTCAATCAATGAGATACTATTATGAGCAATAGAGCCAATTTCTTTTAATAAATGAACCTTTATTACGACATTTACTAAGAGAAGCTCTATGCAGTTCTTATAAACCATTCTGCAATCTTCTAAAAATAATTCCTTTTGTTTCTCAAGCCTCTTTATGGTTTCTATAGTTTTCTCATTTTAAGGTAGTAGGCTGGATTTACACTCCAGTTTTCCAATTCAAAAAGAGCAAAAGAAACCTGGTAAAAAACAAGCATTGAAACTTGAGATACAATAAAGTCTGTAAGCGAGTCCTGTTAGGGAGGGAGTTGCAGAGAGCACTACCACATGGTTATGAAAACCTCTCACAAGCCCACACTTCTGTTCCTTTGAACAGAAGATTTCACTCAGCAGGAGGGCAGTCAGCCTGCATCCTCAGCGCAGACCTAGCTGGAGGCTCGCCTGCGATGTACACTATACTTGCCTGTGTGCTGCCATTATATTTTGCACCTTAGTTTCGTATTGCCTGCTGAATGAAGTGATTGATTGTTCGTTAAAAGTATTTTTCAGATTAAAGAGAAACACCAAGAAAATCTGTCCCTGTTGAGAGACACCAAGAGAGGTGGTAATCTGTTCCACTGTCCATCCTTCTCTCTGGGCATAATCAGTCCCTGCTGGCACTGAGGAATTTGTTCAGGGTTCCTCACCTGAAGACCAGTGTTTGGATTGCACCATGCTCCATCCTCACCACACTCAGGACCTTGAACTCCAGTACTTCAAAGTCACTACAACCAAGGCTATTACTGATTATCATATTCTAATACAATTCTTCCTTTCTAGCCCCCATATCATCAGCCCTTGAAGCCAGGGATAGACACAAGCTAACATTATCTATTCCATTCTTCTGATGTTCACAGAATGATGACTCTCAGGGATCGAGGTGAGGCTGGCAAGCCTGTAGTTCCCTGGATCCTCCTTCTTGCCCTTCTTGAAGATAGGAGTGACATTTGCTTTCCTCTAGTCTTCAGGCACTTCTTCCAGTCACCATGATCGATCAAAGGTTATTAACAGTGGCCTTGCAATGACATCTGCCAGCTCCACGAGCATATGTAAGTGCATCCCATCAGGACCCACGGACTTCTGTATGTCCTGTTTGCTTAAGTATTCCCTGACTTGATCCTCTTCCATCAAGGGTAAATATTCCTTGCTTCAGCCCTTCCCTCTGGCCTCTGGGAGCCTAAAGGCTGATCTGACATTCAGTATTTCAGCCTCTTCCATATCCTGTGTAATGAGGTACCCCACCTTGTTGAGCCATGGGGCTACATTTTCCTTAGGCTTCCTTTTGTCACCTGTGTATTTACAGAAGTCTTTCTTGTTGCCTTTGACTTCCCTGTCCAGAGTGGATTCCATTTCAGCTTTAGTCTTCCTAAATTCATCCCTGGATGCTCAGCCAATGTTTCTGTAATTCTGTCAGATTATCCATCCTTGCTTCTGCCCTCAGTATCCTTCCTTTTTGTGTCTGTTTGGCTAGGAGCCCTTCGTTCATCTATGTAGGCCTTCTGGCATTTTTGCCTGACTTCATATTCAGTGGGATGGGCTGCTCTTGAGCTTGGAGGAGGTGAATATTAATCAGCTTTCTTGGGCCCTTCTTCCTTCCAGGGCCTTGTCCAATGGGACTTTTCCAAGTAGACCTTTGAAAAGGTCAGAGTCTGAGAACATGATGCTATCAGTGTGTGACCAGATGCTGTGACTCATTTAGTTCTCTGTCAAAGTTATTTAAAATTCTTTCACTTTTCTGTGTTTGAAATCTTATTGTTGGATTTTGTGGCAAGGCAAAGCATTTAATACCCTACAAAAAGGCTATAGATGTGATTTTTCAGCAATCTGAAGATCCACAGAGATATACATTATACAGTACATACATTATACTTGATATTATAATATACCCATATTATACCCATGTATATGAATATAGATGAGAACTGAAATATGCAAGGCTCCCTTGAAATTTGTGTCTATGGTTTATTCTTAGTAATGTTATTCTCTGAAAATATTGAGTCACTTAATTTTAAATGTGGGTATTTTGTAAGAAAGATCTGTCCTAAAAATAGAAATCAAACATTTAGGTTTGCTCTGTAATTCTTGTCCATGCTTATTTCCATCCCACATTCTGGAAATGAGAGGGAAAATTTCAAATGCAGAAGAAAGAAAAGAAAAAGTGTTAAAACAGTTATATCAAACTTGAAAATGAAAATGTTTTCAGTTCTCTCTTTTTTTTTTCTTCAGGGTGTCTCCTCCCATTTTTGTAGCAGTATTAGTCTCATATCACATATCTCCTATATCATCAACTGTATGTAGACAACTCACAGAATAATTTTTAGCTGCACTGAGAATATGTAAGAAGTCAACCTTCATAACCAGCCTTCTAAAGCAATGCAGCAATGTTCCTTATTATTGTGTGATTCTCTAACTGAAGACACCACAGAAGCGATGAGCAGCAGCAAGAAGTGGAGGTGTTTCCTTGGCATATGTCATGCACAGTGGAAAAGTACAGCTTTCATTCACGGATGTTTACAAAATCCACTTGACATCTTGCAAATGCAGACTTTTATAAGAAAACAGTCTAAAATGTTATCAAGGCACCCCAGGTGGGCATTTGAAAAATAAAATAGAACAATGTGAGAGCAGCAAAATAATACCATTATGTAGCTCTGTAAACTGGCGAGGAATTTACCCTAAGGCTGTCAGCAAGGCTTCCTACGTCCCTTATTGAAAAAAGTGCCCTGTACCAAGCCATGGCTAATAGTTTTCACATCAGTACAAATTTGGACCAGGAACTGTGAGATCACCATACTTGTATGAAGAACACACTCTGGGTCAAGTCCAGGGAAGCAGTCACAGGGAATTTCAAGGACTTGGCTGTAATCCCTGGAAACAAAGCCTGTAAAGATTGAGAATCTCCTCACTTTAACTTGAAAAAGTGAAATGTTAGAGAACTGCATGCACAATGTTGTATCTTAAAAGTATAATGTCTTGCAAAACAATCATCACAGTCTGTGCTGACTTCCACTGTGATCATGGGAAGACGAGAATAAATAGAATTTTCAGTCTTTCTTTGTGGAGCCTCAATCAATGTATTTGCATTAGAAGACTATTATGGGATGGAAGATTTGAATTCTCATAGGCTTCAATACTGGCACCAAATTCCACATATGTGTTAGAACTCTGTGCTCAGTTTTGGCCTATGCCTCTTCAAAAAAGTGGAAGCTACATAAAATGTCCTACACAATCTGGACTTCTTCGCTCATTTAAGTGCTATTACATGTCTAGAGACTTGATGCCATCGTAAAGTCAGGTGGGACCTGATTCCACAGTTTGAAAGAAGGTGCCAATGACTAGTTATCAGTGCAGAGTAACTCGGTGACCAGTGCTTTAGCATAAATACGTAAACGTAGAAAAGTGTAACATGCATGTGAAGGGAATATGGACTTACTTTGTACAGAATAGCCAGAATCTTGTGGACTGTTTAAATTAATTAATGTAGACTCACTATCTAGGAAAAAAACCCACAACCAACAAAGAAAAATAAACCTCAAACATTTACCTATAGGTTTGTCATATTTTTTTCAATAATTTCCAAAACACAAACTCAGAGCAAGTCAGGCTGCTGGCTTGCTATAGCATGTCAAGTTCTTTCTCACTTAGTGTGGTGGAATTTTCTGGAGCTATAATTCAAAATTAACGTTGAATTAGATCTTTGTATTTATGAATTTCTGACAAAGTTTAAAGGTACCTTTGGAAGTCTACTCGCAGGTAAGTAGAGTGAAGTTTATTGTAATTCTTTTTTAAATCCCTTCGACAATTTATAATTTTTACCAAAAAAAGCCCACAACCTATCAAAAGATTTCTTGTGAAGTGTTTAAATGACTTGTAATAAAGTGCCGTTTGATGTAAACTAATATGGAAATTTAGTTCTGCACACAAGAGAGCAAACAGTTTGCAAAACAGGTTTGTCCAAATCCCACAGATTTTTCTCACGAATGAGTTCACTGTTAAGATTTTATTTTTTTTAAACTTGATCCATACTTTCATAATTATTTTCCACCAAAAGCCTTGTGGGATACACCAATTCTGATTACAGTCTTTAAAGTGCTTCCTTTCCTTTTGGTACAAATGAAGTATAGAATACTTTATCTTCGAACTCCCATCACTCCCCATATTAGGTTTAGAAAGGATGATTTTTATCCATTCTTTCTTAAAAAACCAACACATCCTCTTTTTTCACCCTGCTATTCTCCTTTTTAATGAAAGAACTTTCCAGGGGAAAGTATTTCTCATTAAGGAATTAAACTCAATGTATTACGCATATACTTCATAGCTGATTGTTATAGAAATGCATGAATGTCATAAAAATATCTGAATTTTGTTAATATTAATAGTATATTTTCAATGTGAATACTTTAATCATGTATTCTGTTAAATTTCAAAAAGACATGCATTTATCCTTTCCTGTTCACACCTTGACCTGGGGCACAGATAAATGAATCTATTGCTCCGGTTTATTCTATATTCTTTTCTTGTATAAACATTTTTGACACACAGAGAATAGCTAAACCCCATATATTTTATATGAAGAAAGATCTCTTTATTTAGTGTGAAAGAAGTATCCTTGCCCTGGGCTTAAAGTACAGGAGCTGTATGATTTTAAATTACAAATTAAAGAACAATCTTAACATCTGCATTTGATACAGAAGTGCTATTTCTTATGCCAAGGAAAAGCCATGCTGTCATGTTCACTGTTGTTTTCAATATTTCTTTCTTAAGATGGTAGGACCTAAAGGTGAACACAGAATCCTTAAGTGATAGCTTATAAAATTCCTAATTGCTTTTGCCAAAACATGACTTACTGTTTTCAAAGGATGCTACTGCTACAAAGGCATGTAGCTGATCAGACAGCAAGGGGGAGAGATCCAACCCTTCTGTCACTGCTTGTAACAGTGAAGTCAGCAAAGCTGCACTTTTTACCTTTTCATATGACAAGACAATTAGACTGCAGTTATTCATGAATAAATGAAGTCATCACTGTACAGAAAGAGTTTGTGGCCACATTTAAATGCTTCATGAGGAATCACACTCCCAGTATGTTTGATTTGGCTTCCAGAGGTTTTCTCATTTACCCTTCATGAATCTCTGAGATTTGTGAAGGAGTCTGGGCATTTGGCAAGCATGCATGTGACAACTCATCTGTGCACATTCAGACCACAGCTGTAGTTGTGTCTCTATTTTCTTGGAATCAGTGTCATAGCAGAAAAGACTCACAGCTGGACATCTGTCCAAAGCCATGAGCTGCTTTGCACTTGCTTATTTTCAACCAGCATCGGTAACCCCTCACAGGTTACATAATGTTTTATAGACACCTACATGTATACTTCCCCCCCCACCCCACACGGTAAGTCTCTAGGCCTCCAGTTTCACTTATTTCCATCTTCCTTTTGCTAAAGATGTCAGTCTCCAGAAATAGACACAGAAAATATTCAGAATGCCATGAGATAAAAAAAAAACCTACAGAAGATAATTTTTCATTGTAAAATAAAGCTCCTTACAGCTCTTTTAGCACTTACACCTCTGCTGAGATTATCATCTATGTTTATTTGGCCATCCAGAAATTGAAACAAGTAGAAACAAGTCAAGGTACTACTGTCCGGTCTATTTTACCTCTGTTAGAATAGTGTCATACATGATGAATGAAGCAGACAAGTCGAGGCCTCCTGTGGCTAGTCATTATGTACCAGAGTAAGAACAAAGAATGGTTAGAGCACATTTTGCAGCTTTCTGGTTTACCACCCATATCCATTGCTTCTAGCTCTCAAAGGTTTTATGGTCCAAGTACATCCTTACAATGCAACATGGCAGGCTAACTTGTAAATACTTTAAGTTTCTGACCATTTAAATATTCTTTCTCTGGTCCCACTTATTTAATAAAAAAAAAAAAAGGTTATTTATTTAGCTTCACTTTTACATTCAACATATGGGGCTGGAGCGAGGCAGGCATGCCCTGAGTCTAATCGGTTAAGAGTGCTGAACCACAGTACTTACATGGCAAGGGACAGGCAGGGAGGTTTGAAGCCTGATGAGATGGTTCCCTCTTCTACTTCTTGGAAAGATCTCAGGGTGGGTGTCCTGGACATTTCATGGCCTGTGATCTGCAATCTCTCACATTTTAGTCAACAGAACATGTTTTCCCTTCACTTTTTCATTGAGTGTCTGTTGACTGATAATGGAAGGCAGGCTGCAAAATCACATTGTAAGAAAAGCCCATGTCTACATGTCTCTTGTGTCTGAGCTCTGCGCCTGTCAGTCACCTACCAAGGAGTGACGGGGCTTAAAATCTCAGGGTTGACAGGGATTAGATTAATATAAATTTACATACAGTGGAGGAAAGGAGCAAATCTGGACATGTTCATGGAATTAAACCTCTCCCAGAAATCCATTGTCATTAGTGCCTAAAGGCTTCATTAAACCTCCATTTGTCCTGGCACTTATCATCTTTTCTGTCAAATGTATCATTCAAAGGATGTCTGCAAGCCATTAAGAGTGCTGTACTGCACGACTGCACAGTGCTCATTTTACTGCACACACTGTAAGAACAACAAAACTCTTCTTCATACATCTAGGAAGCATCAGTTTCATTTAGCCAGCTTTTTTCAGTTTGTTTCTGTGTAAAATTCAAGGTGTTGTCTCCATTCTGTTACACTCCACATGATTTGTTTCTTGGCCGCAACCAAGGCAGCTAACGTCAAGATTGTCACATCACATTAACAGCCTTTCCAAACTGCTGGACATCACTGTGAGTTGGACTGAATCACTTACAAAGGGAAATTCAGATACAGCACAGGCTAACAGCTGGGATCACAAGTCTAGACATGGACGTAGAAATGCAGTACTGTTCCTGGAAATCTGGATACTGAAATAAATATTTGTGGGTTTTTCTAGAATACATCAGACAACCTTGAAATAAACCTATTCTCCAGAGCAGAACGCCTACTGAAAACACCCTTGGTGAAAGAACCTGGAAATGGCAAATGGGGAAAACCAAACAGATAAAACTCTTTCACTTGTACCCTCCCCCTTTGTTTTTAAACAGCACATACAGAAAACCCAGTCAATAAATACATTAAGTGAAAAATTGTTGTATGGGTGGTGATAACAGAAGGGTATGCATACATGAAAGAGGGTCAGAAGTTTGTTTTCTCACCTAAAATTAACTTTTTTTTTTTTGCCACTCCACAACTGGTCTTTGGAAAAAAACCCAACAAACTATATGGGAGATTTATTTACCATCTGTAGCCTTTTAAAATGATACTTTCTTGAGGACATGTCACAGGTAATAAAGCAGAAGAAAGTGGCCTTTTCTGCGGCAGTAACATAGAGACAGAGTTTTATGAAAAGAGACAGAGGGAACTCAAATAATATGGACATTTTTAGTCAGAACCATGGTAAAACAGAAGAAAACATTAGCAGCCGTATTTTTTGAAACACTTTTTTTTTCCAAGCCAGGAGCTTTATCTTGTTTTTTAGGTGTCTGTGGTCACATCACTGATATTTAAGGCCTTACTGATACAGAGTAGCACCTGGATACTCAAACAAGCCCATCTATTTCAGGGATACTTGCTTTCCCATTAAGATGCTACTGACGCAAAATAAGGCTTCAGGAACAACCAGCTACCCAGATATAGTTAGTAGGTGTCTAATTGGATTTTACTAACTAGGTCCTGTTAAGTTAAATTGAAAGTTAAAAATATACTGCAGTTAGACACCAGAAATAGAACTGGGGCCACTGAAATTATCCTTATTACAATATTGTTTAAATTTACTTCTGAACTGTGTATTAGATGAAAGACTAGACTACTCTAGAACAGAACATTTCGTTTGCAAGGGACCTACAGCAATCATCTAGTCCAACTGGCTGACCAGTTCGGGGCTGACCAAAAGTTGAAGTAAATTATTGAGGGCATTGTCCAAATGCCTCTTAAACACGGACAGGTTTGGGGCATCCATCACCTCCTTAGGTACAGAATTCTGATCAGTGAATACAAAAAATATTTTGATACATTTAGAAACTGCCTCTTTCAGAATATAGTTCCCATGGAGACTTTTGGCCCAAGGTGCAATATGCTTGTGTGCACGCTGTGTGTTGAGAAGTTCTTTAGCCACGTGGCATAACAGGGGGTGAGCAAAACCATCACTCATGCTGAAGAGAGGAATGACAGCGTTGCAAGGAAAATGGACATAAGGTCATCTGTGATACTTTTTAGGCTGGAAAGTAATAATGTGCTTAGTACAGGTATATTTGTTGAGGTAAATTTACTGCACTTGCTAGCTTTATAAATTGTTGGAAACTCGTTGCAAAACAAGCACCCCAAACCCAAACGTGTTAGCACTGGCTTTGACTCGCTGCATTCAGAGCCAACAGACTTTGGCTTTTGATGTTAAAAGGCTCAGGATCAAATTTGCAACAACTAGTAGTATCTTGACAAGAGCAAAAAGAAAAATTTACTCAGCCAAGGAGAGCATATCAGGTGTTCTGGGAGTGATTTTACTAATGGCAACTCAGTGAAGATTGTGGTTTGATTCTCTTTTCCAATACATCAACCCGAACAGTGCTGTCCTTCTACTGACGTCAGTGAGCTTGGGCCTGTGTAATGGAAAGAGGGATCACGCACAAGCTGCAGATAGGTATCACCTGAAGACTGCCTTAATTAGTCTAGTCTTTTTGTAGTAATTCTAAGATTCTTTTTTTCAGTGTTATGGAGTCGACCTTTTGTAACACTAGTTTTATGGCAATTTGCATAATATTATCCATAATTATCATTGTTCTTGCTATTACGATTACTATTATTTTTTGACAGTCTTTCTAATATGAATGAATATTTGCTGCTAGAAAAGCTGACTGCCGCTCTTGGTGACTTACCAGCAAGACTGCAGTTATAAACTCCATCAAGGATGAATTGGATTTCTGGTTTTATTCGTTTAATGTAGGTGACCTAGTCAGAATGAGAATTTCTGAGTGTGGCAGGTGTGCTCTTACTTAACAATAGATACAATGCCTATCCCCACATGATAAGTTTAACATTGATAGAGCAGTGGTATGAGGCAGATGTGAGTTCAAGTTCATGCCTACACACAAAAGCACTCGTCTACCATTTTCTACTGTTGTGAGCTGTTGTAGGCAGAGTTTTGTCTTTACTGAGGTTGTCTAGTTCTTTGTGTGCTAGATACTGACCCATAACTGGTGCAAATATGTAAAAGTAAGAGTAATGAGTATGTGTTAATGAAATAACAGTCACTCTGTATGCATTACACACCTAAATAGACCTAGATCATAATAGGATGAACATGAGAAATGCGGAATTATTCAAGGAAGAAGGGGGAGCAGACAGTATGAGGGGAAGGAAAAAGGCTAAGGGAGTTGTCGTATGCCTATCTCGAATACCACAGGCCAAGCATGACAGCGCTGACTACATAACTGCAGTGATGTCCATTTTCCACCCACACCACAGCTACATCCATCTGTACTGTGACATCTGCAAGAGAGATACTGCTGCTATTCAGTAGTTTGAGAATAGCGGAAGACTCAAGGGGCTGTTGCTTCCTAACTCAGCCTTAATTAGGAAGCCTAATTTTAAAAATGTTTCCTAGGCAAAACTTTCTTGAATATAGGTAGCTAAAACACCCTAGGTTTTTACATCCTAGGCTACTGATTTCTGGGGGAGAGAAGTAATCAAAATGACATTCTTTCCAAACCAGGAAACTATCTGAACTCTTAGAATTTTCCATAAGCTAATAACATTTAAACCAGATCAAACTGCCTTTGTCGTATAGTGTGGGACAATGGACTTGCCAGGCTTGTTGATGCCAGCAGGGGACTTGCTCAAACTCATGTGTCAAACACCAAAGAGTTAATGAAAGGGAGTGGTTCAACTTGAACAAGGAACTTCACTTGCCAGACAGAAGTAAGGGTGATGGTCCAATACTTCAATCAACTGTATGACACCTGGGGTGAGGTGGAGGCCTCATAGACAGGTGCTGCTTCAGTTAAAGCACCTGTCTGTGAGGGCCCCCTGTGAGCACTAGTAAGTTCCCCGCCCCGAAGATGTGAAAAACTGCTGAGTCCTGCTTCTGACAACACAACATGCTATGAATGACAACATGTAATAATTGACTTAGTCTGACCTCGCCAAGATCTGCCAAAGATTTTTCGAAAGTATAAAATTAGCATGTGAAAACCTTGCTGGAGGAGAAGGCAAATGAAAACCTTACCTGATGGATGGGTTGATGGGCCTGGACCTCTCTCCCCGCCCCACCCCCCCTCCCGCAAGCAAGGATGCCTCTTTGGTAAGAGTCACACCTCTGACTTTGTTGGACATATCTGTTGAAAAATATCATAAATTAAAGTGCTACACTGTTACCTTGATCTCAGTTTTTGTAGATAGTGCAGTTATCAACAGTAATCCTGAATCTGTGGTACTTGTCGCTTGAATAAATTACCTATTGTTCCAACTTTGCAAAACTGTCTCAGTGAAAGTCCCAGGGAGGGCTCTGGCAGGCAAATGTTGGCTCTGACAAGTAGGTATGTACCTAACCCCTTAGACATAAACTGTTGACCAAGTCTCGGACTAGGACTGGATCCAGCTGCACCTAGGCTCCTCTCCAAGAAGGAGTTTAGAAAGCAAGGGGGTCCATTCTGAACATCATGACTCAATGGGAGGGCTTTACCCTCCTCTTGCCGCTTATCAGACTACTCGAAACCCTTTAGTTCTTTGATGTAACAGGTAAAGTGTTAAACTTTTCTCTTTTGCCCATTGATGTTTAACTTGTTAGTTTAAGTTTACAAATAAACATTTTAAAGCTGTCTTCACAGGCAAAAGCTTTTATTGAGAACTTTGAAGCTGTATTCCTAAATATACTAAAAATGAGGAAAAAAATCCAAAAATACTTCTCTGAGACAAGAAATTTCCATTTGGTTTAGTAATTATTTTCTGAGAAAATAAAATTTGAGATATTTTCTGACTTTTTTGTCAGGGACTCTTAATTTTTAAATTTGTGATGTAGAAAGATGGCAATGGTAAATGTAAAGTTACTACTGAAATAAAACCAAAGATTTAAAAAAGCATGTCCAAAATGTCTAATCAAAGAAGTAATTTAAGTCTGCTGGAAAAAAGTAATTTTAGATTTTCACCAACTTTTTTCTTTTTTTTTTTTAGTGAAAAAAATGTTAATTAGAAGATTTTTATTTAACAAAAGAATGTACACAAATAGATTTTGGAAAAAAAATTATATTATACAGCTAATATAGTTTTCAAAGCTGGATATAGAAATAAACAAGTAAAAGGCTTGAATTAACTTCTGGTGAAATTTAAAATTTAAAATACTAGATGTTATTCTGTTATGCTTCAAATTTGGGCAAGTTTAATTATTTCTAAGCATTCGAAAGATTGGTAGTAAATCTTTGCTAGGTGTTTCAGAAACAAGAGTGTCATGGAAGTAGACTATAGCAGTTAAGCATTTTGAAGTTATAGATTTTTTCCTGTTGAAACAGGAAGTAACCTCAAATAATTTTTATAGATATTCATTCTGCCTGCATACAGTACTAGTGGTGAATAGGGTTATAGAAGACCTATTAGTTTTAGTATAAGTAAAAAATTAAAGCAAAGAAGTAAGAAAGCAGGAAAGAGATGACTGTAATCTATATAAAATCTGAGTGCTGTGCAGATTATCACTGGAAACTTTGGCTATAAAAGTGTGAGTGCTTTTGAAACGGATATCTGACAGCCAGATATCCAAGTTGTCAGATGAAACACTGTTAAGGGAACAGCTGCTATATGAAATGCAAAAGAAGGGATTAAGGTCTTTAAAGTACTGTACTTAGGTTGTTAGACGCTACATTTGTCTAATTTGAGCTACAGTATATGTTTCATTCTGAGTCACAGAGAGAGAAATGTAAGGATATCTAGTTAATGCAAATTGCTAGCAATAAAAACTGTGGGGGGGGAAGTCCCCACTGCCTTTATCCTAATTTGCATCTGCATTTAAGAAGAAACAGAGTGAATATAATTGCTTTAGAGGGGTGCAAGTGAAAGAAGCTAAATTAATACTAGTTATGAAGCAAGATCAAAGAAGTTCAGCTTTTTTGCTCGTTTGAGAAGAGGAGACTTCACAGTGACATAGCTGAAGTTTCTAAAATTGTGAAGAGTGGAGATTAGCAGAAGCAAAGAACAAAACATTAAGCGAAAAATGAACTTACAAATTTGTCAAAAGAAGAAGAATATATACAGAACCATTTCCGATAAATTGTATTGTCCCTGCAGAATATTTTACCAGAAAAGAGGCAGGCATGCAAACTCAGGAGAAGCGAAACACTCTTCTAAGCAAAAAGTTGGTGCAATTTAATATAAAGAAAACCAGAAAGTGAAATTTAGTTTTGGGAAATGAGTCTGCACAAACTGATAACACAGAGATGCTTTCAGCTAAAACTCAGACAAACATTTTCCAAAGTGTGAAAAAATAGAGAAGGAGTTTTTTTTACTGTTTTTACTCACTTTCCCCCAGACTTACATAGCCTTGCGTGTGTTCAGTAATATGTGATTCCCACAGTGGGTTTGCAGCAGTCAGTCCTGAGCACGAAGGTCAAAAGGATCCATTTGTATGTACCGTAGCATATGGATAATAGCTGGAAGCTGCTGCTCACTATTTCTGGAAGGATGGGAACATAATAGGAAGTAGTAGGAGAGAAAATCTATTATTTAAAATATTTTTTGTTTGGTTTGAATTAGAAAGTATTGTTACCTCATAAAATGCAGTCAGTTTTTGCATTCTGACAGCACTTGTGCACATGGATGGGCAACTGGATATTACAGGTCTAAATACTTTAAATTTTTGGTTTATTCTTTGACTTCAACAGTTACTGCATAACTAGAGATACTAATGTGTTCCTGCAAAATCTTTCTACACTGTCACAGAGCAGCTTCCTAGTACAAGTCTGCTATTTTAAAGTGAATGTGTAATGTATCTCATTCCACGTCTCAGGAATACCTGTGATTCTCACTTCTCAAAAAATGAAATAGTAGATTGGAAATGATAAAGTGAAGGGTGAAGAGGATGACCAAAGACAGGGAATCCCATATTTTTACAGCAGGGAATATTAAAATGAGTATGGAAAGTCTCAGTTTGGGAGGAGATGGCTAGAAATATGAGATAACTAGATGAAAGAAATCAGGGGTATGAGGAGTCTATTTAGGAAATGTTTTAGTCCCTGTTTTCCCAACAGAGATCAAGGGGGTGGAGATGAATTGTATAAAACTGTCAGGTAGCCATTATAAGAAATGTTGTTTTTCTTTCAGTGTCACTCAATTACACTGTGGAACATTTTGTCACAGTACATTCTTGATACCATAGCTTAGCTAGTTTCAAAAAGTAATTATGCAAATTCTTGAAAGAAAAATCCATGAAAGCCTTGTAAACAGAAATGTTAGGAATTCTTTCAGGCAGAAATTTGTAGAAAAGAAGGGAAACATACTGGGAGGAAAGTATTGCTCTGTATTTGACTGTGTTTTGTATGCTAATCCCAGGTATCCTCTCCTAGCCATCGCGAACTGCAAGACACTGGGCTAGATGGACCCTTGCTTGATACAATACAACTGTTCCTCAGCACAGTTACAGGTACAAGGTACAAATATATCCATATAGCACTATGTAAGACAAATACTTACACTTTAGCTGAGTAGAGGAAAAAAATCACATACAGATATAGCAAGGCTAATAGCTGTTTGTGCGTGCTGACATTTTAATAAATACAGTTTTCAATTATATTCCAAAACAAATGCCATTTTAGATGTCCATTCATTAATTTGATAAATCAAAGCTATTTTGAAAATGTGATTAGTTTCAAATACTTTCTGACACTGCATAATAACAAAGTATATTGATGCTGTTTGCATGACAATTTACACCACAGATCCCTTTGAGACTTATCTGAGTATCTCTTTTCTTACCATTTTTATGGAGTTTTAGGTATTCATTATTTTTCTCCTCTGGACTGACTGTTTTATATTTCACTGAGGTTATTTTTTCTGATAGTTTCCTTTGATCACTTTTGGTACCAGAGCTAAGAACCATATTACCACCTACACATTTCATATTATGGATAATCCTGCCACAAATCTTCCCTTGATTCTTGCAGTTATCTGTTGCTAGCTCTGTGGAAGCAATTTTCATTTCCAGAATTTCAAGGATATATACAGCAAAGCAGCAGGTAAGACAGGCGTGTTACCTTCCCTGCTTGAACACTTCCACGTTATTCTCAGTTGCCAGGTTGAAATCTATCTGTTGTTTTATTAATTGCATTCAGTTGTTGTAGCAGAAGATCAATAAGTCAGTTATTCTATATTCAAAGAATCACATAAAGGTAACTCACAGAAAACATTGCCATGGCTTTGGTTTTTTTGCCCCATAAGGAAGATCAGCACAAACACCAAACCTTTCCTGCTAGATATTTTTCTTAAAACCTTTCTGCAATACAGATTCTGGGCCCTCCTGAGATCCTGTCTGTGGTGTCAAATGTTTCTGGTTGCTAGATGTTTGTCTTTGTAATTTCAATGTAGATCTTCCTTGTTGTGATTTAAAATCCTTACCTCTTACTTTTGCCTAAAAAATACAAAGATAAACTTTTATTCCCCTTTGCCCTCTATGGAGTTTTTCACACTTCTGAAGACTTGTCGTATTTCTCCTGTGTGTCCTATGCTCAAATAAAACAAACATAGTCCTTATTATGTTTTAGAAAAGCTAGTGTTTTCTAGACCTCTACTCATTGTTTTTGGTCTCTTCTGGACTGTCTTCTATTAGTTTTCACCATATTTGTAAAGAAATCACTGAAAATGTTTTGATAAAGAGAATTCTGAGAGAAGTTCCTGTGTTCTAGTTAGGCAGAGACTCCACTTGAGTTGAGGCTTCTGCCTCAACATTGTCCTAGAATACTGTGTGGTGGCATGAGCAGGAAAGGGGAGATGAAAAGCTTTAACGTGATAAAAAATTTCTAAGATTTTGTTTTAAAATATGTTCTTTTAAAGTTTTAGGTAATATAAAGCTGCATGTGTCATTTAGTTGAAGACTTCATATAGATTTTTCCCTCTTTTTCCTCCCTTACAGAAAAGTACATTTATATTAGAAAATTTACATATGTAATAGAAATAATGTAAATCATACTAAAATATTTTAAAAGATTTGTGTGATTGCAATGTGCATTTATTAATAACAGTGGGAACTCACCTGTGATTTAAAGAAATGGCTGTATTATCATTGTTTATCTCTCCCTAGCCTTTATCCACCTCCAGCTTGAGGTAAAAAACACCAACCAACCGACCAAGCCATCACAGGAACTGGATAATACCCAAACAACACTTGTTTATAGATGTTATTATTCCAAGTGATTATCGCATTTTATTCTAGGTTAAAATTGGTTGTTTCAACTATGGTCATACAATCGCTTTGTAGCTTGCTGAAATAACAATTAAAGATTACATATGCATGAAGTGTAAAGTACAAGAAAAACTAGGCAGAATATGCTTGTATGTATATGTTCTAACAATTGAGCAGTTGTTTGTAAGTGATCTGTGATATTATCAAATAGGAAACTTACAACTTTATTAATGCTGGAGAGATTTAGAAATGTGGTTCTGAAAATAGGCTGTCATATGTCAGGATCAAAAATAAGGTACATAGAAGAAGCATGGATAATGTATGAGGGATGAGGCATTGTGAAGGAGAGAGAAGTGCTGAAATCAAGGAAATATCGTAGAGTGAAAGTGAATGAGTGGAGCACAGGGACTTTGATTGGGAGATACAATTGATGAGCCAAAGCAAAAGGGATTCATCAATAGAGCAGAGCACAGAACAAGGAAGTTAAAAGAAAATCTTTGATACTGTCAAGAAGTATCCTAAATCACTCAACCTTCATTGCAAAGTCATCAAGGCAGCGGATGGCAGGGACCTAATGAGGCTGGAAAACATCAATAACTGCTTTGAAAGAAGACTTCTGGAGTTATATGAAACAGTGAGGGAGATTCCAGGCTTGAGTAAGAGTGAAATACCCTCTTTATAGAACAATATCCCTACATACCTCCAGTCAAGCTAGCGACTGGAGTAAAACACTTGTATATCTTATACGTAATAGTATTTTACATAATCTAATTATACAAAATCAATCCTAGCTTGAATTATCAGGATAGCATGGTTAAAATTCCTTGGAGAAGACACCAGTAAGTTTTCCTGTCCATAGTGTAAAGTGAATTTATGTGGGACTGTCTAAACCACTAAATTGCAGATTGTAAGGATATGCAGATTTAAACAGAGTTAATGTGCTTAAGGATGCCTGTGTCTTCAGGATGCATATGTTGCATAGTCAAGAGTATAGCTAGTTTTGGGACATATTTTTACAGGCATTCAGGCTTTTACTAAAACTGATTTCATGATCAGAGCCTAGTCCTTAAATTATCTTTTCTCCCCTATATATCCCTATATATAGGGATATATTTCCCTGTATTGGGGAAGCACGTCTTCACTATTTCACTTGCTGAGAGTTTTCTTTTTCCAGCTTTCCTCATCAAGTCAAAGTCATATTAAAATTACAATGACAAGAGGCATAGTACAAAAAAGTGGCATTGGCAGCAATTTGATTTTAAGATTATTATAAAATTATTTTAAGATTCCCTTTCCCTTCCACATCGTCCTTTTTCCTTTTCTTTTTTCCATTCCCTTTCCCACACTGTGCATCATGAATGTATACCTTTGCCTTTCCTGCCTTTTTGATTTTACAGGTCTTAAACCAGTTCTACTGCCACTGAAGCTAGTACAGATAAAAGGATTGGTACCTGCATTCTGTAATCCCCTTTATAATTCTTTTCTGTGTTTTCACATATGATGTGTTAGATATCCAGCGGGACTTTGACAGGCTTGAGCGGTGGGCCTGTGCAGACCCCATGAAGTTCAACGAGGCCAAGTGCAAGGTCCTGCACATAGGTAGGGGCAATCCCAAACACAAATACAGATTGGGCAGAGATTGGATTGAGAGCAGCCCTGAGGAGGAGGACTTGGGGGTGTTGATTGACAAGAAGCTCAACATGGCCCAGCAGTGTGCACTCGCAACCCAGAAGGCCAACTGTATTCTAGACTACATCGAAAGCCAGCAGATCAGGGAAGGTGATTCTGCCCCTCTACTCTGCTCTGGTGAGACCCTACCTGGCGTACTGTATCCAGCTCTGGAGCCCTCAACATAAGAAAGACATGGACCTGTTGGAGTGGCTCCAGAGGAGGGTGACAAAAATGATCAGAAGAATGGAACAGCTATCCTATGAGGAAAGGCTGAAAGAGTTGAGGGTGTTGAGTCAGGAGAAGAGAAGGCTCCAGGGAGACCTTATAGCAGTGTTTCAGTACCTGAACAGGGCCTAAAAGACAGCTGGAGAGGGACTTTTGACAAGGCCCTATAGAGATAGGACAAGGGGTATGGCTTTAAACTGAAAGAGGATAGATTTAAATTAGATGTAAGAAACAAACTCTTTACAATAAGGGTGGTGGTGCACTGGCACAGGTTGCCCAGAGAAGCTGTGGATGCTCCCTCCCTGGAAGCGTTCAAGACCAGGTTGAATGGGGCTTTTAGCAACCTGCTGCAGTGGAAGGTGTCCCTTGCCCATGGCAAGGGGTTTGAAACTAGATGAGCTTTAAGGTCCTTTCCAACCCAAACCATTCCATGATTCTATGATTCTATTTCTACTCATTTCTTATCTTTAATAGTATGGGAGAAACAATCCTTTTTCCTTGATGATTGTATAAGAAAGGGAACTTAGAAAATACAAGTATTTTTTATGAAGAAATTTGCAGAAGCTGCAGAAGGTCCCTAAAGGAGAAAGCAGAAGCCTGTGGACAGTGCTGCACATAATCTGCTCACACCCTTCTAACAGAAAAGGAAGAACTAAATGAGTGTGAAACTGCACAATAATCAGTCTCCTGTGGGAATAAGATTCTGCTGCATTTCATTAGAGAATTTTTCAAGGGCAAGATGGAAAAGGCAAGACTCAGCAACTGTACACAAGTCAAGAGCACACACTGACTAAATGTACATCTTGAAAGGGCATAATCCTCCCTGCAGTACTTTGCATTCTTATTCATCTACCCTACAACAAATGCAAAAACAAATCAACTTGCAGTACATGGAATTAGAAACAGCATGACAGGCAGCTGTGAAATTTGACGTACAACACCCTACTCAATGCTTGCTTTGGGACAGCCATGGTAAAACTAAAAGCTGAGGGGTGACCTTGTTGCAGTCTACAGCTTCCTGAAGAGGGGCAGTAGAAGGAGATGTGCTGATCTCCTCTCTCGTGACCAACAACAGGACACAAGGAAAAGGAATGAAGCCGAGTCAGAGGAAGTTCAGACTGGACATTACAAAAAGCTTCATCACTGAGAGGGTGGTTGGTCATTGGACCAGGCTTCCCAGGGAAGTGGTCATGGCACCAAGCCTGTCAGAGTTCAGGGAGCATCTAGATGACATTCTTAGTCATATGGCTTAGTTTTAGGTAGTCCAATGAAATACAGGGAGTTGGACTTGATGATACTTATGGGTCCCTTCCAACTTCAGATATTCTACGATTCTAAAGACTTATCCACAAATTCCAATCTGTTTGACAAAAAGCATTTTCATGCTTCTGCAAGAAATCTCAGATGTTTTTCATTTATTATCTTGAGCTTCTTAAATAGTTTGGGAAAGTCTACATTTGAAATGTTCAGCAACCCAATAAAGTAATTGTGTTTCCTAGAAACACAGAAAAGGTGAATTTTAGACTCAGCCACCTTCAGAGCATGCTGGAGAACTGCTTAGGCTGGATATAAAAATGCTGAGACTCCTGTCCAAATGCAAAAGTCTTTCAGCTGCTGCCAGATGTGTTCAAATAAAAATATTTTTAGCCTTTCCAAAAAGTAACTTGTGGACTTGGAATGAGCAGTGAGATTGATTTGATTTGTAATTTAATTAAACACTGTGTCTCTAAGCCAGATTAGCCTCTGTAAAAACAAGATCTGTCATCAGGCTTACTTTGGTTCACAGTTCCATGTTCAAAATTTCTGCCATCTTGGATTTTTGCTGGATTGCTGTTCCCCCCTGCCCCTTGAGCATGTGACCATCAAATAAAATCTCTTACATTTGTAATCACAAGAACGATGTATGGGAAATAGATTTTAAGACCCCAGAAGTCAGCTAGTCTTAAAATGCCATTGCAAGAACAAAGATAGGATTTTTAGACTGAAGTAGTAGCTGATTGCAGTGCCTATGCAGAGTACTAGGGCTTGTTTTTGTGGTGCAGATGGAGTCCCCCAGGCCAAGGTAGTTTTTGTTTCAGGTCGGTTACCTTCTGAAGAATTCAGTGCTGCACATCAGCAGCCCTTTGCTCTCTTTTTCAATAGTTCTCTATATTTACATAATGTGAATATATATATACATGTGTATCAATATTTAGGCTTTAATAATTTTGTCTACTTTCAAATAAAACATAAAATTCCACAAGCAGAGCAAAAAATCTTGGGTTGCCTTAAAATATAAATGCTTTCTGAGTATTTAGAGGATGAAATAAAATAATTAAATTTATGCCAATGTTTATTTTCTTTTACTTTTCTTTTTTTCCATTATTTTTTTTTTCTGACAGCCATATCCTACTTCAGGAGTAAAGATAATTTTCTTAACTCAGTTTCTGTAAAGATCAATAATGAGCTGACGAGGTAGACATCTAAAAGACATGCAGAATAATTATGGTCACGGGTATATTATGATTTGGACAGCAATTACCTGTTAGAAGTAGCCTAGATAAGATGATGATAAAAATAATAATAATTTATATGCTATTGGATAATGTATTTCTGGCTTGGCTTTACCTATCATGCCCAGAATTTGTTTTTCAAAAGTTTTGGATGTTTAGTGGATTAATAGTTTCTGTTGATTTCAACATATAGTATGAGACCTTTTGAGAGGAAGACACCAAGAAGTGTGAGATGGTTGATTTTAGAAAATATGTCTTACAACTTTTACTATTGAGTCAAAACAGGAATTCAGTTTTGGCTATATCTGTATCATTCTTAGCAGCTCACTGCCTGCTGCTAGAAAAACTAATCAAATTAAGACAGTAATGTAACCAGAGTAATTCATATTGCTTTTTCAAATCAAAATCAGTAATCATTCCCAGCATGACTCTGTTTTTCTACAGATGCTAGAAACATAAATAAAGAAGATGGAGGAATTTGTATATCTAGCCTTAAATGGAGATGTCTATGTACTAGACCCATCAGAAAGCTGTGTGAAGAAAGACAGCAAGCAGAACACTGTAATATCATCATACAAAATACACATGAAAGACAAGTAATTTTGCTGTCAGTAGAATTTTATTATGTGTTAAAAGGCCTTGAAATCAAGGCAAAGGAAACAGCCTAACTGCCTCAGTAAGTAGCACTGAATCTGTATGAATTGAAATCTCAAGCTCAAACAGGACGAATATAGTGCTGGGTCTGTATTACCAATTGCCTGACCAAGAGGGGGTCATTGATTTTGATATGCTGAGAGAAATCAGCTATACTAAGGGCAAAAAATGCAACTGTACTGGGTGACTGCAATTACCCTCATGTAGACTGGTCAAATGTCACACTGGGATGTGAACCAGAGATTAAACTTTTAGGTGTTATCATGGAGTGGCCAGATAGCAGGCCCAGAGGAAAAATGCCACCCTGGACTTGATTCAGAGCGATGTGCATGACTAGGCTCAAAGGCTTATGGGCAAAGGAGCACCCTAGAACAACCGTGACAACTAGTTCACATTAAACATCCCTAGAGAAGCAAAAGAAATAACTCCAAGTTAGTCAAGCCTCACTAAGAGGAACAATGCAAAAATGCAGAAGATAAAAAGGACAATTAAGATAATTAAATGCATACAGTTTGTTTTAAGGTTACAGAAGGATGGCACAGTGGGAGCATAGAGGCAGTACAAAACAACTATTGGGAAAGACTTGAGAAAGAGTAGAAGGAAGTCAGCATAACTAAACAGCAAAGGGAAGCGTACGATTAGAATCAGGAAGATGTCATTCAAAAAAGTGAAGTTGCATCTAAATCAGGAAAATAGATAGTAACTATCAAATAGCGCTTATGATCCAAATGATCATAAGCTTTGGAGATCTGCATGGAGAAATACAGTATAATGCAGTAAAAAAATATATAATCAGATGGGCCAAAAAAGGCTTTGTGAAGCTACTAACTAATGGTATCAAAACCAGTAATTAATTCTTTTTTCTTCATTAGGAGTGAAGAACATATCCAGAGAGTCATTTAATTTTGTAATACTGAGTCAGGTAACTGAAGATACATAAAGATGATTAATGACAGTCACATGCAAATAATAGTTTTAGACTTGGATTAAAACATTTTAATAGAAAAAGAAGATAAATACTTCGGGATGAATCATGTGATAGCTAAAAGCAAAACTACTCTGAGATCTACATGCATCTAAACAGAAAAGTCTCAGGAAAAGCAGCCCTTCAGAAGAGTGGGCATTTTGAACCATGATACAGAGCAAAACAAACTTCTCTGCTGTTTTTGTTAGCATTTTGTAGCTGTGCACTTTAGTTTTGTCCCTTTTGCATTGTTAGAATATGAAGTTTGTAAACTTTGTGAAGCCATCAGTAAATGAATTCCTATGAAATTTCTAAAGTCTTTGTGTATATTCTGCTCTATATAGAAAGAAATTGGGTATCAATGAAATTTTTATTTTTCAAGTAACATTCACAGACACAAAAATTAAGAGGCAAATGCACAAAGTTCTGCACTAATCAAGAATGAAAGATGAATTTGTCAAAGAAAAGTATATTAATGACAAGTTTGGCCTTTTTTGCTTAAGGTGCAGAATTTCCCCCACAGTTCAGAAACATATAGCTCTCCAAAGACCTCAACTTTTTATTCTTTTGACCTTTCATATCACTCACAGCCTTCTTTTAATTTATAGTTCTTTAAGTTACGGTTATGTTTTACCAGCCATTGGCATTTTCATCCTGTAAAACTGCACCCTTAAGATTTAATGGCTCCGTAGGTGTGTGTAGGTGAAATATCTTCCAGCTCAGCTACTGTTGTTTCTTGGTTATCCTCGCCTGTTAGATTTCTGGCTTTGGGATTTGACTGACCTCCTTGTCAACTCAGCACTCTTTCTCCACTGCTAATATTGTGGGAGACATTTCGCTGTTGTACACAGTACATACTGAAGCCTCGAGGAGCAGAGGTCAGAACATCTGCAGTCTGTATAACTGAATGTTTTAGCTACACTGTGTCTTTTCAAATATGAGGTAAGGTTGCTTTACCTCTGTATAACCTTGTATTCTGTTGAAGTTCGGCACATCTGGGCAGCACACCCTTTTTTTCAGCAAATCAATGTAAATTGATGGGGTGGATGTCTTTGTCTGTTGAAACTGAGTTAGCCAGCTGCATGGGCAAACAAATGTATGCTGTTATTTCACGGAGTAAGAGAACTCATCCGAAGACCGAGAGAAGATGTATGTTTTTTAAAAGTATTTACTCTGAAAGAAGGTCAGTTTTCCTTAACCAGAAGTTTTCTAACATCTGTTTTACAAGACAAGCTATTGCAGAAATGATGCTTAGAAAACTAAATTATTCCCTCTGGAATAATTTGCTCATTGTCAGCCATGTTGTTTTGCATATACCCTGCTTTTATGGTGTTTGTACACATTGTGCTGTTAAACAGAATTTTCCTCCACATGACATTATTCAAAATATTTTGCAGTGTGAGGTTACAAAATGACACTGTAAATGCTGCGGGTAACATAACCTTCTCTAAACAGAGGTCACAGAAAACCTACAGCAACAACAGTGGCTCTCTAGCAAACCTGACACCACTTGTGACTTTACAAACAATTTTAGATAAATATGTTTTTCTGGACTGACACATCACACATACAGAAAAAGCCCCACACCCTGAAACCACAAAAAAAAACCGACACACCCAATAAACAGATGAGGTGATGGCATTTTTTCTGATTATGCCCATGACTATGATGCTCATCTGGAATATAAGAAGCATTTCCTAGAATAAAAGTAGAAATTAAGATTTTCATTTGAGGTAGATATCCTTCTCTCATATATTTCCATGTAAAAATCTATCAAGCTGACTTCTAAGAGACAATGGAATTGCACAAAGAGATACTACCATTTCCACAGGAATGTCCATGTTTTATGGTTACCGTATACTGAAACCCAAAGTACAATGCATTTGCAACCTGGATCATACTAGCAGGTGGAGTGCAGTAAGTGGTAGCAAGTATTTAACTTGTATTAGCCATATAGCATCTGAATATAGCCAGTTATTGCTATGTGATATGAGCAGTAATTATTTTGAGTTCATTAGGGAATATATAATAAAATAAACGAATGCACTGTAAGTCAGTTGTTGGACAAATGCAGAAAAATTATTCTTCTTGAGCAGATTTTCACACCTACCCTTTCAGACTTTTTTTCTGGGGAGAAATCATTGCCTTTTTCTTTTGTGAACAGAGTAATTTGCCATTATGATAACAAAATTTCTTATTTTTTTAATTTTGCCTGTATGCCTTTGATAAGCACAGTTGAGGCTAGAACAATTTTGCATGGTGGGTTTTGGTGTAAAAGTCAATTTTAGCATACAAAATTCTCTGTTTCCCCTGCATAGAAAAAAGCAAGTAATGCAGTTGCAGTACATGAATTAGAATTTGAAGATTCCGTCCTCCCTTTCCCTTCCAGCTGGAAGAGGGAAACAGTTTTTTTTTTTCTTTTTTTTTCTTTTTTTTTTTCCTTAGGACAGAAATACTTTTGCTGAGAACTACCTCCACACAAAAGCTTACAGAGTCAAATATGATGTCTTGTCTTATCACTTCTGAACAGACTCTGGAGTTTGAAAAGACTTCTGAAATTTGCTTAACTTGCCTTTTCCTAATATAATGAGGAAATCAATGTGTCTTGCTTTTAGAAATGCTGGTGGCTTCAGAATAATTTGAGAGTCTGCAAGGATAAGCAGAAATGAAACTGCAAGTACTTGCTCATTATTGGAATATCTAACATGATTTACAGATAAAAATGTGTTATTTTACTGTCATCAGGGAGAATGTGTTGTTCAGATTTACTCACTAGTCTCAGCATTTTTTGAATAAGTTAATTTAGATATTGGGGGCTTCTGCATGAAACCTACAGGCATATCCACCACCCCTGCAACTGGACAGGGCTGCAAAATGGGACTGTAACACAAGAAACAGCTCTGTCAGAATGAAATATCGGAGTTGAAAGCATGCAGTCTCCAGTGAGCAAAGCCTGCACCTTCACTCCCCACAAACCAGCCTTCTCCTGACAAGCCTTAACTCAGATATGTTTACCAGTCACTGGATGAGAAGGAAAACTGCTAAAGAATATATGTATCCACGTTTAAAGAGCATGGACAGTTCTATGGCCAATACAGGACAAAGACATTCTTGAAAGTAATTAATGGTTTGGTCAAATACAGTTCAAATGTATTTATCTTTACTACGACATGTGCACTTTAGCATTGTTGCTGAGGGTTTGTGTATGGAGTATAGAAGCTAAATTTCAGCTTGGCATTCAGGCAATTTTCCAGTCAACTGCTACTGTACAGCATTATTTGAATGAGACCAGACTATTTTAATGAAGTCCAACGTTTAAATTAGTTCTAGCAGCACGTAGGTTTAATTCAAAAGTTATTTCAAGTGACATTTTACACAGAACTATTCATAAGATTGCATTTTGGTCTGGTTCCTCAACCAAAATTTTATGGAAAAGGTTATGTCAAATCAACTGTTTTGAGCAATTTGAAATAGTTTGTTTAGGCTTTAAACTTTTTTTGGGGTTTAGCTTCATTTTTCTCAGTTTTAAACCAGAAACTTCGAATGTTAAGAGAAGAAAATGGAACATTGACTTATTTTTCTGAGTTTTCATTCTTGTTTTGAGAATAATATTTTCGAAATTTTTTTGCCCCCAAATTGAATGTCCAGGTGTCTAATTATATGTACTTTAAAACATAGATGGTTCTGCCTGTTTATAACAAATGTATCAAACATTTTCCTTGTTTCTTTGCAACACTCCCCAATTTTGATATCCTCCCTTGTTATAATTTTAGTTCATATGTCTCCTCTCATTCTTCACACCTAAATGTCTTAGATTAGAAGCTGAAAATAATTACAAGGTCTAGCGTTTGAGATATCGACAGACATAAATCTTACTGGTTTAAGCTGAAAACAGTTTGTTGCCATTTTAGTACAAAACAAAAAAAAGTGGAATGAAAGTTTAGGAAATTATTTTGAAATAATTGTCGGTGTTAATGAAGTATCAATGCTACAGTGTGGGAAAAAGTCAGATTCAATTCAATATGAAAGGGTAGCCAGCTGGGATATTTTATAAGCAAACATAAAGGAAAATAATATCCTTACCACTAGAGAGAGCTCTCACACTAAAATAATGGAACATTGCTTCGGGCTCCTTTTTAACGGAGTTGGGGAAAATATGTACTACCATCTGGAGTAATGATGGGAAGATATGACCTGACAAAAAGAAGAGTCCAGAGGCTGGTTCCAGCTGGACATGGGGAGAGGAGAACATGTTGCGTTCATTCCTTGCTGTGGCAGATTCTGCCTCGATCTCGAAAAAGGGAATAAGAAATATTTGAAAGTTATTAGGCTTATTTTTACACTTTTGGCAGAGAAAACTTGAGTTGGTGGGTCATATGGTAGATGCTCCTGTCTTTTGTTCTACATAGGCAAAACCAGAATGAGAACTGTAGTGTGTTTCATCATTTTCAGGAGCAGAGGAAATCTGTCCCCGGAGGCTAAGGATCAAGAGCTATAAAAGCTGTTCAAAGATGTTCATGCTTCTAAAAACATGGGAGAAAAAAATGCAATAACCTTTTTTAGCTTAGCAGCAGTGAATGAAAATCAATGCTAAGGAGTACCAGTTACAGAATAGATATCTGCTGTATAGCAGGTTGTGACTGCAGACTTCAGGGCAAGTTGATGAAATAGTTAAAGTTAGGTGAGACAAGAGAAAGAATGTATTTGAGCAGGTTTTTGAGCAATTTAGTAAAGCTATATACAAGAATTATACAGACCTGCAGAAACAGACAAGAAATTTTGTAGGATATTTTTTGTTATTTAGAGCAGTATTTAAATTTCAGTGGAAGTGTTCTGTATTTGATTAACCTGCAAGAAGAGCACATTTCTAGTAAACTTTTTCAGACTAAGAAAGAGAATATGTTTGGGGAAAGTATGGAAGAGTCTGTGTCTACTGCACTTCTCCACCGCTTCCACCTCCCCATATTTAGAAGATGAACTTGAAATCTTGAAGTGCTTAAAATTTCTGTTTCTGTTATTTAGGCTCTATTCCATCCTCTAGAAAGTGGAAATCTGATAAGTTCTATTATGTTATTCAGGTCTGTGTTATTTGTGACTTGAAAAGTCGGATTCATTTTGGCCCTTTTCAGTTAAACCTGTTACTGCAATAAAGCTTCTGAGAGATGAGACACCTGCTATTGCAGGGGATCAAAGAAGACTCATGATGGTCCTCTGTCAAATCCCAGAATTCCTTCACACAATAAGCCATATTCCAACAGAGATGTGAAACTTTTAACCATGGAAGGTGTGGTAATTGGCATGGCAGACAGGTGAAGGAGTGTTGTTATAATCATTTATCTAAGAAGTTTCTCAGTTCGGCTTTTGTGTACATCGAAAACCTTACGAAATGAGTTGTGAATTCAGTCATCTATGTGACCAGAGACAACTTTATAAGTAATTGTGTGCAAGGCTACACTCCTAATTACTTTGAGGTCTAAAGCAACTAAAATGATACAGTTTTCCCCTCCATCAGCTTTTGCTGTGTGATAAAATCATCCTTTTTTTTTCGCTTGGATTCTGTTGTCATACTCAGCATTATGTTACTAGAATATATCTAAGAGCTTTGTGCAAATTAAATGTTAACGTTATAGGAAGAAAGGAGGGGAAAAAGTATGGACATGTCACATTATGTGCCTATAAATATTCTAGGGTCTTCCTGGTTATCCCTATTTCTGAACAAAATCATCCCTTCACCAGTTCAATTCAGGTACGAAGAGCTGAAATATTTATTGTCTACATCCAGCAATAGAATCATTACTATTATGCTGAAAAATAACCTCTTGCCTCAGACTTCAGTAAAGTCATTCAAGGACAGACTTTCTTTTTCACAATTAATCTAATTCAAGTCATTAACCAAGAAGCCCAAAGAAATTTATAGACCTTAAAAATACAAATAACAGAGTGTGCTATGTCTTTAATTAGTAACACTCCAGATTTGAAACGGTGACCCAGAGGTATAGAACTCCATAGCCCATTACCAGTCCCCTGAGCCACTCCAATCTGTTAGAGACCTTCTCTCCCTCTTACTCTTTTAAATAAGTTTGAGAAAATCCAGGACAAGTGTTTCTTTTTCCTTTCTACTTTCTTTTTCTCATCATTTTTAACTGCCTTTAAAAAAGCTTAAAAAAGCTCCGTCGTTTGAGGTAAAATATAAAATGTTTGAAAATTTGCTAGTATTTAAGAAAACGTGGCTACCAGTCTTGTGGTAAAATTTTTCTTCAGGAAATACATATGATAAATCATCATACACTTGGAAATTTTTATATTATCTTGTTTGTGAAAGTAAATATAAAATAAATGTCACCTTTTACCATTACTGTAGTGTTACTAAACATAATCAACATAATCTCTAATCTCAAAAACTCGTGCTAGTAGTTATTTCCAAGGCATAAATAAGGAGGAAATAAGACTTCAAAGAAAATTTAGATTTCCTGTGATGATTCTTAACACTGAAAATATTTGTTACTATTCTTATGCACTTTCACTTAAAAACAATTTTAAATTTTAAGAGTTCCAAGCATTGTAGCGCATCAAAGAATTGAATTTGTAGTCCATAGAAATCCTGGAAGTTGACATTTAGTTCTGTATTGATCAGATGAACCTCAGTATATTGTGAAAGTAGTTTAATATATTTAATTTAATATATAACTTCCAACTTACCCAACACATTTTATTTCAGCCTTATAATTCTGCATATATCATGCAATATATTACATATCATGCTTTATGCACATTCTGTTTCCCTCCTCCTTTTGCGGGGATCAAATTCAAAAATTTCTAAAACATTGTGCATATTATGAGAACTAAGAGACATTCAGTGCTGCCAGTCTACTGTAATTACTCTATTTACTAATTTAAACTGTATTGCTTTTTTTTTTTCTTTTGTCTAGAAACTGTGGTAATAACATTATCTCTCTTGAAGCCATCAGATATACGAAGTGGACTGTGAACTCCTGCAAGAATTTTCAGACTCCAGCTTAGCAAATTAACCTTTTAGCAAATAGCAAGAGACAGGATTCCTAACTCCAGAATGGATATGAAAGTCTTCAGAAAGATAATTAATCACTTCCTCCTTCCCTTCAGAGAAGGAATTTCATTCACTGGGAGGATGGTTGGAGGTCAAACATTTATACTGTTCCCATCTCAGTCAAAAGAGCACTTAATATGAGATGAGATCAACACCAGTAGTGGGATATAATTAGCTCATGAATTGATGCTGGTACTTTATGCCCAGAAATTTCCTTTATTTTTTTGTTAGTAGACTAGCTCAGAGCACTTTACTATTATTGCCATCACTTGTGCTGCTTAATTCCTGGTCTTAGTCCTTGAGATTACGATTCTTTAATATATTTATACATTAGTTTAACATGTTGTTCTAAATAATAGAACGTAGAAGGACAAACAACAGATGTTTCAGATTTCTTTGCAAATGTTTTCTCTAGATAATAAGGAGACAAACACCCTTGGCCAGCTGAAGCAGCTGTGTGAAGTAAGAAGGCAGTAGTGAAATGGCACAGAGCACCTCCTGCTCTTCCTGTTGTAACGACTTTCAGGTTTTAGATCTAGACCCGATTATTTTGCCTAATGTAGGATGGCTTGCTAGACAGATTGCTTTGCTACATATTTTTGCGTTCTTTATTCAATATTTTATTTAATCTATGTGGACTGGATTATTTCCATTTTCCATGAATGTGCAATGGCTCTATGGCACTGATAAAGTCAGCGAAAGGATGCTCTTTACGAACTTTTAACAGCAAAGTAAGACTCAGTGTATCTAACACAATGTTCAAAAAGCCTGTATGAATCATGTATATCTGTTTAATTATAGTTTTTCTCCATGAAGTTTTTATGCCAAAAAGACAGCCTCAACCACTTCAAAATTTCATAATTTGCAAATATTTTAGGATCTACTGACATAAAAGGATTTGTCTATTTCAGGATCTATCCTGATTAATAATTTCTGTCAAATGGATTTTGACGTAATTGAACAGTTGTAAACTTGAAAGCAGAAATGACATTATAGTCCCCTTGAATATGAGATGAATGGGAGTGCACCTTACTATCATTAGATAGCTTTTTTAATCAATGTCCTTGTTACTTCACATTTTTTTTGCCAAGATAGATACACAGTTGTAAAATTGGATACCAGACCTGGGTACCTGCTAAGGGCTAGGAAACAGGTGGGATGAGGGAACTGAGACAACCTACAGCAAGCAATTGTTTAATATTGCGAGATATGTATAATGGAGACAGTGAAGTTTCTCTGGAGGCATCTAGAACAGTAGTCCAGTTCTCTTATATAAAGCAACTAGATTAATTACACTGGATCATGTATATTGTAATAAGTGATCAGAGGAAGGGATTGTGTGCACAAGAGCAAGATAAAGTTTTACTGGAAATAACCGCCATATTGTCATAGATGACAATAAAACTCTAGAAGACAACTTCATCCAGACAAGAAGATTCTTACAATGTTTCTGAAGTTCTGACAGAACTGTGCTGTCAACTTATCCATCAGCTTCACCTCCACATCTTATATGTCTTAGCAAAAGGGACAGAAACTTTGCAAACTCCATAGCTTTAAGGCATCATGACAAAGAAGGTCTGTGGACTGGAGGTACTTCACTGAAGCAAAAAGAAATTAAGTGCACAATCCAGTTCAAAATTAAATGCTTATTTAATTCATCTGCTCACCTATATCACCACCTAATTTTCCCCATGCATCAGGAGAATTCTGAGATAACTGAACAGGAAAAAATAGCTAAAGCATCAGAAAAGGGTTCAGGCATAAGTGTAGTAGTACAACAATGTTGACATTACCTTTTTATACAGCAGGAGAACTGGTATATCCTGCCATGGACCATGACCCCATTTTAAAGGATATGTCATTAAGACAAAATTAAAACAATAGTTTGTGATATTCTTAACTTTTGCTCAAAGCACAGCTCAAAGAGAAAGCAGGTTACTGGAAGAAAACAAGGAAACGCTAAGATAATATGCATCAGCCTGAATAGTCCTAACAGGTAAATCATGCCTCTCCAATGGGTTCAGTTTTAAATGAAAATTCCTATTAAATAAGAATTTCTTACCCATAATAAGTTTTCAGGTGTGCTATGGTCAGAAGAACATTGACTCGTAAAGTAAAATACACATTTAAAAAGTCAGTGCTGGACAGATTTTTAAAAGCATTTTAAGGCAGTGTTTGCTTGTTCTGTGTTTGTTTATCATTCTGAAAAACAGACTAATTAATTTTATAATAACTACTGATTATCCTTTTTGTATAAACTAACTTCCACATCCTTTTCTTGTATTGATTCAAAGTGACTTTAAACCGAAGTCCATTTATTAAACCTTTTATTAGGTCTTTCATTACATATGCTTGTAAAGATCTTAATAGAGATGTTAAGTAATGGAATTTTGCAAGTTCCTAAAATCTTCATAAATCTCCATAAATTGTCTCTTTATGAGAAACCTGCTTTCATTGTGTTTGATTTTTTATTCATACGCAACAGAAATGTTAATATACTTTAATTAAGCTAATATGATTTATCTTTTCACTCATTATATAACTTAATTTTGTTCTAAAGAAATCCTGTTTTTAAATTCTCTCCAGCAATGCAGAATTGAAGTAATTATATTTTGGCACAGGAAATTAGTCATAAAGGTCCATGATTTCTAAAATAAACGGAAGTTTTCACAGGCTGGAATAGCCATATGCTCTACAAAAGCAGGGGGAAAAAAGGAAATAATTTGTGGCGCGCTTAGTGCAAGAACTCACTTTTTTGGTACAAATTTGTCAGATGATATGTAAAATGAAATATTAACAGATCAAGTTTGAACTTTCTTACCAAATTTATACTTGATCTTGCTAAGATCATTGACATCTCTTTCTTTTTTTTTTTTCAGTTCAGAAATTGTAAAAATCATAACAATGTAACTATCGTAGTTTCCTTCCCAAACCTCTGATTGACATCAGAATGCAGACAGCTACAGAAGTGTGGATATATCCATTAAAGCTCATGGATGTTCCCGCACATAAATTTACTAGACCAATGACTTTATGATTAATTTTATTGTGCTGTTAATGCAATATTTGTAACATCCATGACTCATATCATTATTCACCGAGATCTCTGAAGTTTCTGCATTGAAGTACTGACTTCTTATTAGCAGAACACTGGGCCTGGTGCTCTAAAGTGGGTACTGATGAGAATGAAATAACCACAGCAAAGGATGAGTCTGTGGCAAATAACAAAAAGTGCAGGGCTAACTCCACCAGCTTAATAGTTAGTTCAGTAAAATGAACTCTCCTTTGCCTAGAAAAGACTGGCTACAGGGCAATAGTTAGGAAAGTGAAAATTCTGCTAGAGGTCAGAGAACATGTTATGAACATGACACAGAAAACTCATTGCTGAGGGGGAGAGAAAAAAAAGCATCTACAGAGCAGAAGAATTTCTTAATGCATAGAATACATTATATGACAATGCACTCAGGAACTAAATAAATTACAATCAACGTCATTGACTTCTGCAAAAACCTCAGAGATAGATACACAAAATAGATTGTAGTCACAGAAGACACTTCAGGAGGGCTGGTCAGGACAGCTTTAAGCAAATCAGGGTGGTTTGTGTGATCCACTTTGGCCAGTACATTAAACAGAACCCTAAGGGGGAAGAAGGAAGTAGACTGGATCCTCCTCCTGACTAGGGCAGTTTCCAGCTCTTGCATGGTAGTCTCCTGGGGGATGAGACAGAAGAGCAGGAGAGGCAGATGAAAGAACGTTTGTTCTGATAATTCAGAGTAGTAGTTGCCCTGGGTAAAATTTGCCATGGCCTGTCCTTGAGCTCACACAGTTTATTGTTACACAAGTTTGGTATCATCTCACTTAACTTTAATTGTTTTAAAACTAGGAGTCTCTAGAGACGAAATCATCCCATCTACATTAGACACCCCTTTCTAGAAAACTGAATTGCGTTGAGGGAGTGCTTGTCTCCCCTTACTGATGATTGTGTCAGCCCAATGAATTAGCCTGGACCAGAGACTAAAGCTTTGGGTGGGTATAGGTAGATTAGATGAGTGACCATACATATTCACCCAGAGGGACAAGAAACTGAGAGGTTTGTTTGAAATAAAGAGGATGACTAGAAGTGTTTCCTAAATAGCAAGTAGCAGTCTCCTTTTTTATTGAGAATTTTAAAAGAGATACTTGGATCTGGAAGAAGGCAGGAAAAAAAAAAATCAGATGACGTTTCATGTTGTTCAATGAAATTGCATGCTTTATGAGAGTTAACCCATGCTTTTTGATATGAGAGGCTTAGCATGAAATGTCCGAGATACGTAACTTCTGCACTTTTTCATACATGCCTCTGCTTGAATAAAATATCTCAGTGCAGAACACAGACATCATCTCCTCTAAGGTCATCAGTCCATGACATCAATTATGCAATGAGTTTTCCCCTTGAACTTTTTTCTCCTATTATATTTTCATTACTACATTCGGTGTAGGAGTAAAGGCTGGACAATTATCTTTCTACCATGATGGATGATTATGACATGTTATGAATAAGAGGTGATTAAATATAAACTATGTGTTGTCCCTCAGTGCAGTTATGATGAAAGCTTTGGTATTAATATATTTTTAATTTCCCAGTTCACGGATGAAAGGATCAGCCTACATTAATAGTGCTACATAAAGGGATAATTTAGTAGGATACCAAGTGCCCTAATCTTGATTCAGACAAACTTCCCATTAAAGTATGTGGAAATGGCAGTGTGACTAAATCCTTTAGTTTGGTCTTAGACTCAGGAACAATCATGTTCTATTCACTACAGGAAGAGGTTTAATTCAGAGTATTTCTTCATGTTCAATTTTAACCTTCCTTTTAAGGAATACATTGAAAATCTGATGTACAGATAATATTTTCTTCTTGTTACAAGAAGCATCATTTACTTGATTCTCCACATGTGTGTTGTATCCTTTGCAAATAAAGAGAAACAATGGGTGAAGAAAGAACCTTAACCAACGGCAAACAGAAACTTGACTTTGTGTCTGCATCAGCATGTCAGTTTATGTGATGAAGTCTATTGAAAATCTTAAGTCATAAAAATCTTCAGAGACTGACTTCATACATTTGTACTTTTTTTTGTGGCATCAGAAGTGTTATTGTATGTTTTTGTCTCCTGTGGTTCAGAGATATTAAGGAGTTAGCTATGCATTCCTGCTCTTGTCCATCACCACTCTTGGCTTTTTTCCTTTCTTGAGTAACTACAGTGAATTGTGTTGGACAAGATCAGGAGAATGTTTTAGTAATATAAATACACAATGTAAAAAGTTTACAAGTTTTGTTTTAGAAATTTATATTTTTATGGAACTTTATTTTTCTTTTTATATTGTGTTTTTAATACACTTTCACTACAAAATTTTCAGAAAGTCTTAAAAAGCTGAGAAGAAACAGATTTTAAGGAAAATCTATAGTAAAATAAATTTGACATGGTCAGAACATAGCCTTTCTTTTGCTGGTAGAAAATTCAGTGCAGAGCCAAGTTCTTAAAAGAAAGTGATTTATTAGTTAGAGGAGAAATGGAAGAAAAAGAACATGGGAAGGATGCCTTCAATTTCAGTGAGCTATGGGAGGGGAAGGATTGGGACAAGGATGATATGAAAAAAACACTTTTAGGTAAATGAATGTATTTCAAAAGCTAATTTTATTCAGCTATGACAAAATTCCTAACTATGGACAAAATGCGGTGACAAGAATATTCAAGCTCTGTTTCAGCCAGCCTATGGCACCTCAGTGAGTCTCCAAGAGCCTGCATGAAGCTCAGCGTGAGAGCAGAGCAACTCTGGTGACCTTTCCTCTTCTCAATTATAACTGTGACTGAAGTCTTTGAATTCGTGTAGAACAGATGCAGCTCCTTTATTTACCATCTTGGATTTAAGGAGGAAGTAAAGATAGAAAAAATTAACATTAGCTATAGTTGAACTCAGAGAGAGAGAGGAATGGCTGAGGTTTATATCGTGTCATGGATTTTTTTCACGTATGATTGAACTAAAATTTAGAGAGGGGAAGCACTGGCAATAGCCTAGAGTGAATGGGTGTTTGTCTGCCTAGGAATGGGCTGTGTTTGCCCTGATCCTCCTTATCAGTTACACATTAATTCCTACCTTGTATGTTGCCTTTCTCTATTTTTTAAATAATATTGTTTGTTCCACTTAAAATGAAAAATAAAATACAGAAATGAATACTTCAGAAAGAAAAATAATTTCACACAAATATTTTCCTTCTTTAAAGAAAATGTTTTAAAGACATCACTGTGCTTGAAAGAAGACTAAAAGGAGAAGTGGGAGAAACTGTCAGCATGCATAGTTAAGAAGAGATCTAATTCTCATTGAAGCAGAGTACTGTTTTACCAATAATTTCAGTGGAATCAAAATTGCACCCCTAAAATAAATCAGCACTTGCAGAACAAAAATATGCAAATATTTAAGCATATTACATATATTATCTGCTTACAAGTTTGCTTTATCATCACAGTACACAAATCAAATGACTGCTCAATGAAGACCATTTCGGCCAAATTAAATATAAAACATTAATGAAGTCTCATGTGAGGGGCAAAACGGAGATGCTAAACAAACCTGGAAATCACAAATAGGCTTTACTAAGTCTTGGTCAAATTCTGGTTAATGGCATATTAAGTAGGAGTAATTAGTCAAGTTATAGGTTTCTTTGTACAAATTACAGGTAATAAGCTTAATGTAGATGTGACATAGTTTCTTAATTCTAGCCATTAAGGAAAGTAGATTTGACTCCATTAAGTAACCTCACTTAAATATGACAATAGATAACTGTGGTCATTAAACTAATGACATCTGTCATCAACACTGATATTACCACTGTGCCATATGTACTCCTACAGTAAAGACTGTTTCTGTTATAGAATGATTCAAGGGTTTGTAACTTGCCTATTTTAAGTAATGGTGGAGGAAGAAAGATTAAGTCAACCCAGGATAAAAGTTATTAAACAAGATCTGCGCCAATAGTACAGGTTGGGAAAGACTTCATAGTTTACTTGTGTGTGGCAGAGGAGGATGACTTTTCATAATGTAGAACTGTCAAATTGCATTTAACATATATAAGCCTGCTGCAGTCTGTGCTTCAGAAAAACTGTCCTCAGCACAGAGCTCCACAAAAAGTCTTATCCAGACAATAGCTGCGCTGTTTAAACTCTCTCCCTTTGTTCTATTATGAGTTCATAATCATCTTCAATAAGAGTATTCCAGTATACATGCACTACGAAGTATTTGCTTCTTATATCTACAGAGAAGAATAAATGAAGCACTTGCACATTCTAAACAGCACCTAATAGCTTTTAATAAAAGTATGAGTGATGTGTAATAAGTCTGCAAACTCCAAGTAGCTCAGATAGAGATATCCTCAGGGAATCTCCTGCTGTCTATACATTTAAATTTGCAGAATAACCTGCTAGTCTGTAGCCAAAGTTATTAGCTCAGCATTCAAGAAATGCTGAAGTTTTCAGTGTAACATTCATTCTCTGCTATTTTTGTACACTTACTTCCATATACCTGTGCATTCTTTTTACTGCTTCCTCAGTGCTTATTTCCTGTCTGGTAGGAAAAATAAAAGTGAGTGAGTTTCCCTATCAGTCTGATAGATATCGCTAGGATACAGTGGAAATCAAGCTAAAGCACAGTGAAGATGGGTCAGATTTTAAAGCCAGGAGAATAATATCCCTTGAAACCTATTCTTGTTCTGCAATACAGGATGACATCTTCTGAATGAAGCTTGAGAGCAGAACAGATCCTCACTGATACCTTTTGGTGACTCTTTTTCCAGCCCTTCTGCCTAACCACTGACCCTGCTCTGGTACTGCGGTAGCATTTCTCAACATTCAGTGAGGAGGTAGGACCTGGTGAAAGCAATTTGCAGAGGTTTGCCTGTTCTCGTGCAAGAATTAGGAAAGATAGGTCTCCTTTTTCCTTCTCTTATAAGTTGAAATTTCAGCATTGGACTTAAGTTTTATGATTTTTGTTTTTGTTCCTTTGAATTATTAAATAAAGGAAAAGCACACACACAGTTAGAAATACCACTGGGATATTCAGCTACGGCCTCATCTTTTTGCTTTTACCTTTGCCCTTGCTTTTGTAGCCCTGAAGTGGCAAAACTCAGGACCTCTTCGAACAAATCTTCCTCTCTTCCCATGATAGTTTACTCCACGTAACACAACCCTGTTTCTGCAGCCAAGGCCAGTGAGAACAATAGCCAGAATCAATGCCATAAGGTAAATAAAGTATCAGCAATTCTCACCAGTGGAGAAAGAGGGGAAAATGATGCAGCCTTTGGGATGCAGTAACAGCTGAACTGAACTCTATGAAAAGACACTACTAACCACAGAGCTTTTCTTAAGATCTCTGGACAATTACTGCTGCTGTCTGGTGAGAAAGCAAATGATAATTTATGGTGCAATAAAAAAGTACTGCATGTTCTTTAAGCTCACATGCAAATAACAAGTGTGAAACTGCTGAAACAAAATGTATTTATAAGTTTTATATATATATAAAACATACATAATTATTATGTTATTGTAAAAAAAACATTAGAAAGTATTTAAAAATCAAATACAGGGGACAAAAATCAAAATCAGGGAACAATTTGCCTATTAGGAAAATTAAAGAGTTTTAATAAAGGAACAAATCAAATTATTCTAATGCACTCAGAGACCTGTATTTTTTTATTACCAGCCAGGCAAAAAGGTGAAGATCATGACAAGTAGAAACAGAAACTTAACAAAATGTGTTCACTTTCAGTTGCTGGTATACATAGTTATTAAAGAAGTGATAGAAAGGAATGCTTCATTGATAAAAATCAATAAAGGTATGAAAATAAACATATGCAACCCACATTCATGTGAATAAGCAGAAAGAATTACAGTTCTAGACTGCTGCAGACTTTACTGCTAATTGCTACAGGCAGAAGCCTGTAATACACAAGGTACTACAAACAGCTCTTCAGATCATGCTTTCTTCAAAAGTAAAATTGAATGTCAAAACTTCTGCTAGTCTAAGTCTGTGAAATCGCACATCATGAAATGCAGAGCTAATTATAATATTTTCCACTGAAAGTTTGATGGCTAACATAAAATACAGTTAAATATCAAAAAGAAAGACTTAATTATTTCACAAGTACAGAAGAAAATTTAATGGGAGTTTGCCTGCTAATTCATTGAAGACAAGTCTACAATGGATGATGGAGTACATAGTAGACGTCTTCAACACACTTCCACTCAGTCAAACAGGTCAACAAACCTCAGTGTGGTGCGCGCAGTCTGTTAGCACTGCAGCCACCCATATGAACAGAGGTTAGTAGAAAAACTGTAGTACCATGTAAAATGGCATAGTTGATTAAAGCTCTGGCTAGCTCCTATTAGCAACATCTTGGTGCTCTCCAAAACATGCTTTCTTAGGTATTTTGCTTATGTAATTAGTCGTTTTATTTCAGATGTTGGACTCTTCAACAGAATATCTGGGGAAAAACCCTCTCCATGTAATTTCTTAGATGTCAAAACCATTATTGTGGAAGCTTTGAAAGTAGGTGATGAAAACTTGCTCTTCCGTTTGGTCTCTTTCCTCTCAGTGGCCTTCAAAGTTATCAAAATACTTTTGGATAAGATGATAAGAGATTCAACCAAGGCAGTAAGAAATCTCTCTGCCGCCCACTCCTTGCAAGCAAGATAGTAGCTACACATTGCTTATCAGTGCAAAAATCCATAAAATCCTCAGGTTAGTATCTGAAAAAGCCCAGTAAAGAAATGGCTCTCCTAAAGACTAGTAAGATATTAGGGTGACTTCAACACCTTTGAAGAAAAACCTGTATGTCTCTAAAACCCAAACAAACCAAAGGACCTAGAGTTACACAGTGTGGACAGATATGAATTGTTTAATTACTCTGCTGAAACCTTTTTATTGAGATCATTCTGTATGGCACTTTGTAACATGAATGTGAAGTCATTGATGCTATATAAGTTTTCACAGATGTTACGGGAAAAAGAGAGGCATGCATATGGCAAAAAAAAGTGATTGGTTTACGAAACTCAGAAGGCTAAAAGCTAATAAATAACAGTGAGACTCAAAAATAAGTACCCATCTGAGCACATTCTCAGAGAACTGCTGTCGTTCATAAATCACTGAAGTTGCATTATGTGCATTTTATGATGCCAGCAGAGACTCCTGAGTGAATTATTTGCTTGTATTCACATGACTACCTCTGTTCACACTATGTCATATAAAATAGTGATAGCCGAAAGCAAAGGAAAAGCTGGAAATTATAACAATGAATGCAAGGTTCTTATTCTGAGGAATATCCTTCTCAGGGAATTATCTTCCTAAATATTTTTTCCAATTGTCTGATGACATGAGAATTACTGGAAAAAACTGCTCAGACTCAAAAGATGACATTCCTAATAGATGTTACGGATCAATTCTTGTCCTGAAAAGAATTTACTCAGCCTCCTGTCAAAGTAATGTATTGTCTGAGGGAAGAACTAAAATAACCTTGAACTTCATTTCCTGTGTTAAAAAATAGCCAGAATACGAAGAGTTAATAAAGACTCTTCATTGATTCCTCTAAGGAGAAATATGTTCAGGTCCCTCTGAGAGACTGGGTGTTTCCCAGATTACTTTCATTACATTTCAGTGGAAAATGGAACAATAAGAGGAGCAAGATGAGGGAAATGAAGGAAGATAGGTAACCCCCTATTTTTGTAAGCATTGGCATTTACAGTTGTATTTGTAATTGAATTTGCAGCAATATTTTAGATTCCTTCAGGGAAGGCTACAAAGAGTTTTGTAAGCAGAGATGCAAGAACGGATAACAAGTTATTTAATGGGCAACCGATTACTACATGAGACAATGAAAAGAATTAATTGCTTCCTTCTGGGGGGACACAGAAGATTTAACATTTTCAGATATTCCTAAACATACATGTTCAAAAGGTTCAAAACTTTAAGTAGCTTTGTTATATCTATATAAAAGAGAAAGTGTGAAAGTTTCTTGGATGATATGTATCTTGCTTTACTCTCTTTCTCCCTCCAAAAATATTTACTCTTTCTCTGCTTTTTTGTCTCTGAGATGGCATGCTACTACATCCATGTTCAACCTCTTCCTTCCAAATAGTAGAGTTACAGCAAAATAGAATTACGTGACTCTCATTCAGCACATTACTTTGTAGTTTCAGTGGCTGTGCCAGCCTGGAGTTTCAAATCCTTCTGAGCTTCATATTTTCTGGTTCGTTGGTTGATAACTCAAACATGTGAATTTTTACTTGCTCTCTAAAAAGAAAATTCTTACAGGCATTTAAGAATGAACATGAAATCTTGAAATATTTAGTTTGTAAGAATCCTAATGCCTACTGAGCAGCTGCCTCCAGCTCACAACTTTTTCAAAATCCAAGGAGTGTGTAAATGGTAGTGTACATTCCACACCAGTGTCAGTGAGGATAGCCCAGTGAAAACAAAAGAATAATGAAGCCAGACTGGTTCTCTACAAGAGACAGAGGTGTCTTTTCCAGTCTCTTAAAGTTTTTTCCAGCCTGCAAAATTTTTTAAGTCAAACATACCAATGTAAATTTACCTGGTGGGATTCTTTTTTTCTTCTGATTCAGACCATCTCTTGTCAGCTTTCTGAATGCCTATAAATGAAAATCCAAGGTGTGTTCTAGACAACATTAATACTAACTTTGATGTTTGACATTTGCCAGTGGGATTATTTCTTGAGGTTTTTTGAGATGTTGCTGAACTCCGGAAAATTAATAGGATCTGGACTCCCAAAAGGAGTCTTATATTCTGCATTAATGACATTCTTTGTTAAGACTTGCTCAGTAATTACTTATTTCCTAATTCCTTGTATTTGCTTATTTGTTTATAGACTAAGTACAAAAGAAACAGAAGAATTTAAGCATTGGAAGTTTATTCCAGTGGTTCTATCATGGAACTTACATCTCATGATGTAATGGATCCTCCAATAGCAGATAAAATTTAGTTGGAGGACACAATTTTGCACTGCCTTTATGATATGCCTTTCCCAAGAATTTATCACTATACTTAACAACCACATTTTTTAAACAAAATTTTACAAGGTGAACTACGTCTCCACATAGTTAACTTTCTACCTTTTGGTGATAAATCTTGCGGAAAAGGTGAGGGAATGGCCAAGGTAATTAGTTTAGGTTCATTTACACATGGAAATTTTTTATAAGGATGCTGAAAAATGGGGCTTACTAATTATAAACCTTAGACAAGGAGATGCCAACCTTGTTATATAGAAAGACATATGTGTTTGAAGTTTTTTTTGCTGTTGTTTATACTATTTTAGGTCAGATGTCCTTTATTGTTGACTTTCCTGCAGAACATGTCAGTGTAGGAATAAGAAGAAGTGTTTCTGTTTGTATGAGTGGAGACAGAGGAGGTGTTATGAGCACATATGAGAAAAATGAGAAATCAGGAAGGGACAGTGATATGCGCAACTGATGTAAAAGTTTACCCTCACTATAACCAGAAAATTCCAGAAAGATGTTAAAGAAGCTACATTGTAAATATTATTTAAAATATTCTTGGATAAAAATATTCTCTCATATATTTAGAACTTCAGAAAAGAAAAAAATAAATTAATTTTTTAATGGATATGGTATAGCTCTGGCTCATGGAAAGGTGGACAAAACCACTGCGAGATAAAATAAATACAGGAAGTATGAGGCAAGGTAATCAGAGAGGTGACAAATACATGTTTCATAGTTGGTTAGAGTAAGTTGGGATGCTGGGTGAACACGAAGAATAGTTTTTTAAAAACTGATGGATTTAGAAGTTGAATGGATGTGAAAAACAGAGCTAGAATTTACCCAAGAATATATCAAGGTACTCATTTGAGATTAAAATGAAAATCTGTCAGATTAAACATTTTTTTAGTCTCTTCATAAGAGAGATTGTAACTTTTTAAATCATATCCTGCTAGAAAACATGATTTATTTTAACAGATGTTTCAGAGGAAAAGAGATTCTTAAGCAAATGTCAGGTCAAATAAAATTACACAGAATGTAATATGAATGTGATAAAATGTGACTTTTTTGCCAGCTCCATATGCATTCTCGGAAAATTATTTTTTCACTCTTGTCTCAATCTCGAAGCCATGCTGAGGAGTGCTGGAGCTAGCTCAAGGTTTCTGACCTGTGTGTTCAGTGCTGTGACAGCAGCAGAGTGTATTGCTGGGGAGGACGGGGTAGCAGAGCTGCTGGGGGATACAGTAGCTTTGGGGCACCAAAAAGGGGTGGGACATGGGGCTGGAGGGACAAGGCAGGTTCAGGAATAGTGAATCTGGGAGCTTCTGGATATGAAAGGAACAAGAGGACACATGGTCCATGTGGAATAGGGGACTTGGAGACAGGTGATGATGCTCTGGCTTATGGGGTGTGTAGGTCTGTCATCTCCCCGTCCCAAAAGATCCTGTCCTGGGTTCGGCCAGGACAGGGTTAATTTTCACTGGAATCCAGGAAGGGACATAGCTGGGTGGGCTGACCCCACCTGGCCAAACACAGTAGGGTATTCCATACCATGTGCCGCCATGCTGGGTTCCGGTGGGGGGGAGCGGGGCGGCGGGAACTCGCATCTCGGGAGGCTCAGGAGCGCGTGACACCAGTCCGGGTCCGGGAGAGTGGCTCTCTGGGTTGTGCGGTTTTTGTTGTGTTTTCTCCTCATCTGTATCGTTGTTGTTCCTGTTCCCTTTGTTTGCTGTTCTGCTAAACCACCCTTATCCTGACCCACCAGTTTCTGCCTGTTTCTTTCCATTCTCCTCTGCACCCCGGCAGGGGGGAGGGGCGGCCGCATGGTGCTTTTGTTGCCGGCCGCAGCCAAACCAGAACAGATCCCAAACTATGCTCTTCTTTCCAAATTTCTGCATGATTTTCACCTGATATCTCTGGATTTCTTACTTCCCAGCTACCTAATGCCACCACAGCAAAGCCAGCCTATTCCCAGTGAAAGCCACACAGCTGCCTGCTTTGTACATGCCTAAGGGTAGTTCTGCCAAACCCTGAGTGTGGACAAAGTGACCTGAAAATACATCAGTTCTTTAAAATTTATCCCTAGTGGGAATGTTGTGCATTGAAAGATTTAGTATTAGGGCTTAAAATTAATGAATTAGTGATTCGTTTGAATTATTTTAGGTCATTCATCCACTTCAGCAGGTTTTACTAATTATCAGGAAAGGTAGTAGTCCCTTACAGTTACAGGTGGATGCTATCTGTGATTTTCTCATTAATCAGCTGGATCGCCTTGGTAATGACTGTATAAGGGAAGAACAGGAGAATCATTGTCCCAAATGTAGCTATGATTAACCCCTATCCTACTTTGCACTGAAATAATAAAGTATGATCCAAGACTGTGAATCACCTGAAGTAAAGACAAAATATTATTTTGCCACTTGAGTGGAAGTTTGCTATCTTTATTCCCACGTCTGAAAGGCATTTCAGCTCACGAAGTAAACAGTGAAAACAATCCTTGTGTTTTTTATTATTTATTTCCTTACATAGTAAAAATTTGGAAAGTAAACGGTATATAGTGTGAAATGCAGAGGTCACATTTTGTCCCATGTTTGCACAACACCTAATGTGATGGGAGCCCCAAGTTGAGTTGGCAGAAAAATGTCACATCACAGATCATATGCGGAGATGGTAGAGGGAATGAGCAAAATTGAGAAGACTAAATTCCAACATCGAACCCATATTAAAATACATATACTTTTGATCCATTTGTTTTTTCCTGAAATGTCTAACTGTCTTAAATCAGCAATACGTGACATAATTTCAGAAGAAGAATACCAGAAAACTAAAACCAAATCTATTATTACAGTCTTTCTGACTGGTAAAGTCAGCTTTTTCCCACTATGTTTTTATAGTTCAATTTCTGCTTCTACCTGGAAGACAGACTTTAGGAAATACACAAAAATACAATACGCTTATTTAGTTGCTTCTGCTGCTTAAGCTGTGTAGGGTCTGTCCAAGGTGACACAAAGAGACAAAAAGCTGTTCTTTTCTGCCCTTTTTTATTCTCTCTTAAGATTCTGAAATCTCTTCAGACCAAATCAATGAAGTACGAATTTTCTTTATTTTCTTCCTTGGTCATGAAGACATCTGGTTGACCTGTGAGCCACGCTCTTGGTTAAAGTGGGAGAATCTAAGTAATTCCACTAATCACATTCTGTTTGAAAACTATAAACTGGAAAAAAATCATCAGACATACCCATTTAAATAATGTCTTCTTTGCTTCCAGTTCCATTAAAGTCCAAGATTGCCTCTGAACACCTAGCTCCCAGTAAAGGAAAAGACCTGGGCTAGAAGAAAACTGGCAATGTTTTAAGTGGGAAATAACACTCTTTTCAGTTTTGAGTTTGCTATAGTCTACTGGAACACACTGAAAGAGCGTTACTGATATTTGTGCCTAGATGTCCCTATGCCTACAATTTTGCTGGGCCTAAAATTACACTTGTCTTTAACTTTATCCTAGATTCTTATTTGTATTTAGATACCTGCTTTATATATTTGTTCAGCAAAAAACGATCACTTGGCATCCAACATCTTTCATTTGTGCATGTGATTGCACTTCTAAGTGCAATCTGTATCTGTAAGTCCAGTAAATGATTACAAAAGCCAGCTGATGGTTCTTACTACATCAGTACTGATAGGCTTCCCATTTATAAAAAAGGAGATTAAATTGCTTCGCAGAGGTAGTGGGGAAAAGCTTATTAACATATAGGTGAGATCCCCAAGCATTTGACAAGAAAAGCTGCCTCGGTGTTGAGAGAAATCTCAAAACAGGTAGTGTGTATTTGTGTTGTTATCTTGCCCTGTGTATTTTACACAGAAATATCCCCCAAAGATTTAAGAATATAAATAATTTTTTTAAGGGTGAAATTTCAGAAATTATGGGTAGAATCTCTACTTAAAGAGCATTGACATTGATTGAGCAATCACTTCAAATTCATTCTCAGCGACTTAGGCGCAAGAAGGATTTTATGTGGTTAACTCCCAGGGCTGAGATTAGGAACAAATTTGTCAAATTCCAACCTCTTCCACAGATTTATCATGCGACACTGGACAAGTTACCTAACCTCTCATCTTAATTTACAAAAAAGGATCCAATTTGCCTTTGCACTTTCATCTTCCAGAAAATAAATCCTTTGAACAAAGTGAGGAACAGAGATTAGTTCCTCAGTCCTCCAGTAAAGGTAGATTTACGTATGGATCTCTGTAATTCTCAAATATTTAATTCAGTCCTGATGAACCACAGTTGCAGAGGGACAAATGCTACTGAATGTCAGTTCCATGCATATAACATTGTTTTGGATGATATTTTAGCAGCTGTACTCCCTTTGCTTCACACGGTTCACTGTTCTTTTCAAACTTGTACTATAAGTTAAGGGGAATGTGTGCATTTCTGTTTATAAGGATGGGGAATAAATTATGAAGGTGTCTGGAGAAAAAGATGATGGCAGCACAGGTAGATGAAAACACAGATCAGAAGACAGCAAATCCTCCATCCCTCTTAACAATTGTGGTTTAATGGCTTAAATATGAAAAACCTTCTTTTTCACTGAATTAACTGAGCTTTTTGAACATCTTGCTGATACTTAGAAATCTTAATTAATAGTTGAAAATTATGGCATATATTAGGCAACATTTTCTTAAGAAAAATAATAGACTTACAGTCTCTCTGCAGACAAAACTAATCTCTTTCCTCCCATATCTGCTCTGTCCCCTACCTCCCTGGGAACCCTGCCTGTGATGGCGGGAACACAATCTGTGTCCACCTTACAAGGGGATGATGAGAGTGTTGTTGTCATCCTTAAGTGACTACCAGCTGCTGCTATCAAATCAAAAATGGCTGGAAAAATTGAAAGGGACATAAGAAAGTAATCTTTTTAAATTGGCACAATATTTACTGGAAAGAGAGGCTTTCAGGGGAAATCAAGCATGTAATCCTGTAAGCCCTTTGCCCAGTCATAGTATGAGCACACAGGGGCACCTATTGAAATATGGTAATGATCACAGTTCTGCAGCCCAGGGAACAAATGAAAATAATGAACACTTTTAAAAAATAGGAAGACATTCACTATTCAAGTCTTTTCCATGAGCTCAGAACAACTGTTGCTATTCATAATTAAAAGTATCCAGCTATATACTTTTGCCTTTTATGAAAGTTTATTTAGAACTGAGATGGTAAAAAACTCCCCACCCAACAAAACACATTTATAGAAAGAGTCACAGCATTATCATGCTGCATAATATTGAAAAACTCCATTTTATGGCTGCACAATTTCCTCCTCATACTACTGTGCACCAGCAGTAACAAATACAAAAGCAGATCGATTTAAAGTTCAAGTTAAGTTGCATGAGTTCCCCGCGGTGAAGCAATTATTCCCTCAGAGGCTCTTATTTTCTTTATCACACCATGGATTCCTCAGACAACAAATGTGCAGTTTCCACCATGTGGTTACTTGCACTGCAACAAAAATCTCAGAAATAGTATTTAGGGACAAACATTTTTCTCTCTGTGGATGAATCCTAAATTTGAATTTTGGTCTCTGTGCAATCAAAAACATTTATTCTTGATAAATTCATGTTCCCATTAATCTCGTCTAAGATATCCTTTTCCCTTTAAACTCACAAGTTATTTATTTCACAATAATATAGATCAAATTTATCAATAAAAACCTGGGAAGTATACAATAATACTACATATATTGGGCTGCAATGAAGTGGTACAACCAATATTTTCTATGTCTAAGAGCTGGAGATAGGCATCATTACTGAACCTTAGCATTATACTTTGCTGTATCTCACTGCAATGCATGGACAACATTGGTTTCAAAGCTGTCACCATGCTCAGAAATGAGCTTCCCCCTTGCAGTGTCCAGCTTTGTTTCGACCAGTAGCTTCAATCTCCAGCTGTAGCCTTCCGCGCAGCCACAACTGGGAGCGTGGTCTCATTTTTTTTTCTCTCTGATATTACCTTTAGGGGGTACAGCTCTGCAGATCGTCTGTCCTAGAGTCCTATAGCGAGTGACTCTGCAGAAAAAATTCCTTACTTAAGTACGTCATTTCCTGTTGCCATTCTTTTAGGTGTCCCAGTTAGGGTTTCATCGGAAGCAAAAAAAGAAAAAAAAGAGAAAAAAAAGAGCAAGAAACTTTACACAGAATTTCCTAAGTTAATAAAAGTTGTTCAGATAATTTCACATTGCAAGTGTGAATGGACTTATGAAGCTTAATAAAACTGATGATGATTTTATTTCTGGTTTAGTAAATAAATCCTTGACCATCTTCAGCAGTCAAGAAGAGTCATGATAAATCCTCTGGTTTTAGAAAACTAATATATTGCAATAATATAACTCCTTCCACGAAGTTCATCATTCTTTCATTTTCTGCTAAATGTTATGTATTTCCTCATCTCTTTCCCTTTTTTCATTTAATTGCAGAGTGCCAGAGAACCCACCTGATCAATTAGCAAAAACTATATTAAGACCTAAACTCTGTTTTCATTCTTACTTTTATTACACATGATATGAATACATTATTTGGAGATTTGATTTGCATGAATCTCTTCTTTCTGGCAATTTCTATAGGAAGAGGAATTGTTGTTTTTTCCTGAGGCCATAATCCGATGTAATAAATACCACTTTTTCATAGTGTTTCCTATTGGCTTAACAATGAATTCTGGAGGCAACTAGCTGACAGGAAACGCTAGACCTCAGGTGTTATGTGGAATCTGGGCACCTGAACATAAGTGCAGGATGCTGCACAGTAACCTTTCGTTCAGTAATCTACAGTAAAAGACAAGCATGGCTGAAGGGTGGAAGAAGGCATCTAGAGTCAAGTAAGGATGATACCTGTAATACACTTTTTTCCTCCAAATTACATGTGTACATACACACACAAATATATATACATTCATACACTCGTTGATTAATTTTCACATTTTTGTATGCTATTTTTAATTGTTTTGTTGCCTATAGGTAGGAAAACCCAATAAAGTCCCGAATAAAGATGCAGAGAAAGAATGATCACACCAGGCAGAGTTTCAGTGAAAGAGGCAGGATCAGAGACAAGACTGGGATTTTACTGTGAGATGTGGCACAGAGTGTGTGTACAAGTCTGGGAGGAAAGAGTGGGAGAAACTGTGGAGAGTCAGGAGGGAGACAAGCATAATGAGGCACAGCTGCAGAAGGCTATGAAGGAGAGAAGAAGACGTTCAAACCTAGAATGGCAAAGGAGAGGGTCAGCCAGAGAGCCATAAAGAAAGACATTGTTACCTGAAAGTTAAATTTCATCCTCAGTGTTATTTGAATTACTTCAAGAGAAATATTACAGGTATTATATCCCTTCCATCACCACTTTAATAATTTATAAAAACAGAGGTTCTTATATGCCCATCACTGAAATCAGTATTTGCTGGTGGATAATTTCTGCCTCACTCCTCCGTCCATCACCTACTTATTGGCTTTGGAACTAGGACCAACCAGCATATGCATTTTTCTATAGTAGGAAAAATGAACATATTTACTGCTCTTCAGAAAGAAAATACGTAATTTCCACATTTCCAATGAAAAGGAAATTTTAAAAAATAATTCCAGAAAAAAGCCACTTCATCTTGTTTGCATGAATGTGACACTTGACGTCTTGCTGCTCACTAGGGCAATTCCCCGCCACACAAGATCAGCATTCGCAGGAGTTACAGGTGAGTGATCGAGCTGCAACATTTGCAGGCGCCCAACTCCAAAGCAGGCAGTAGGACCGTCTACCATACCTGAACTCGTTGGGCAGAAGTGACCTGAAACTATGTTTCCTTGAAATGTGAACTCCCAGGCAAGCTCTGCTTTGGTGAAAGTGCATAGAAATCTGTCCATTTCCATGTACAATACTTCAGATATGACAAAGCATCATTTTTCACAAAGAAGCAGTTCACTGAAAAATTCCTGACAGGTTTTCTTCACAGGACTGAGCTCAGTAAGAGCAGGTAACTGTGTTTGGAGCTGTTTTTTGTGAGTGAATTTAAATTTTGATAGTTTCATGATACTTGTTAGAGAAAGAAATCTTCAAGCAATGTTATTTTTTCTTTTAAAAGCATATTCATCAGCCTTGTTACAGAAAAGGTATAATGGTGGACAGCTAGGTCGTAATATGCACCAAATAACAACGTTATTGTAAATGTAAGTTATAAGAAGAGAAAAAATTGGAAAGAGCATGTGTGTCTTCTGGAGGAAAAGCCAAAACTACACCTTATCAGCAATTTAATAACTGGTCAACCAGTAGTACTCACTAACTCATGACTATTATCTACATGTTTTCCAATTTATTATATGCCAGCTGAGGCCAAGTTTCAACTGCGAACTATAGCAGCTGTCTCTGTGGAAAATAAAAGAATGTCACTTTAAATTTTTTTGCGGCATGAAAGAAATGTCAGATTCATGCTGGAGATGTACAGTGATACACATTTTTTCTGACCTGAACATGTTGCATCAATTCATGCTCATGAAAATATCATTTGTGATTTGTTTTATTCTGCTTTTTAACCAATTTCTAACCTAAAAAAAAAAAAATCTTTTCTAGCTGATCACAGTGTAAATTCAATACTAATCTCTCACAAAAAGTACTGAAAGATTTGTAGAATTTGTATTTGTAGTGGTATAGTTTGCCAATTAATAAATTTTAATAGAGGAGAAAAGAAAAATAAAGGAGGGAGGAAGGGAGGGAAGGAGGGAGAGAGGGAGGGAGGGAGGTGGAGGAAAGGAAGGAAACCCTCTTTTCTGTTCTTTTTCCAATTTTTTTCCAAATTTTCCGATCTTTACATCAAAAATTTTCTACATTTCTAGGGTAATGACTTCTCAAGCTATATAATTACCCAAGCTCTATCTTTATAGCTGATTTTTGGCCATTGACATATCCAGTCTAGATTCATAGAATTATTAGAGACATCTGATCTTTTAGTAACTATTTCTGGAACTATTTACTTATTCTGTGCCTGTACCCGGGAAGATCATGAAGCAGATCCTCCTGGAAACTATGCTAAGGCACATGGAAAATAAGGAGGTAATTGGTGGCAGGCAATACGCCTTCACTATGGGCAAATCCTGTCTCACAAATCTGGCGGCCTTCTACAAGGGGGTTACAGCATTGGTGGATAATGGAAGAGAAAATGACGTCATCTACCTGAACTTGTGCAAAACATTTGACATTGTCCTGCACAACATCCTTGTCTCCAAGTTGGAGAGATATGGACTTGATGGATAGACCACTTGGTGGATAAGGAACTGGATGGATGATCACACTCAAAGAGTTGCGGTCAATGGCTCAATGTCCAAGTGGAGACCAGTGACGAGTGGCATTCCTCAGGGGTCTGTATTAGGACCAGTGTTATTTAACATCATTGTCAGTGACATGGACAGTGGGATTGAGTGCACCCTCAGCAAGTTTGCAGATGACACCGAGCTGTGTGGTACAGTCAACACACTGGAGGGAAGAGCTGCCATCAAGGGGGACCTTGATAGACTTGAGAGGTTGGCCCATGTGTACATGATGAAGTCCAACAAGGCCAGGTATAAGGTCCTGCACATGGGTTGGGGCAGTCCCCTGGGAAGAGAATGGATTGAGAGCAGCCCTGAGGAGAAGGACTTGGGGGTGCTGGTTGATGAGAAACTCAACATGAGCCAACAATGTGCACTCGCAGCCCAGAAGACCAACTGTGTGCTAGGCTGTATTAAAAGAGGGGTGGCCAGCACGTCAGGGAAGGTGATTCTGCCCCTCTACTCTGCTCTGGTGACACCCCATCTGGAGTCCTGTATTCAGCTCTGGAGCCCTCAGCATAAGAAAGACATGGAGCTGTTGGAGCAGCTCCAGAGGAGGGTGACAAAAATGATCAGAGCGCTGGAGCACCTCTCCTATGAGGAAAGGCTGAGAGAGTTGGGGCTGTTGATTCTGGAGAAGAGAATGCTCCAGGGAGACCTTATAGCAGCCTTTCAGTGCCTGAACAGGGCCTACAAGAAAGCTGGAGAGGAACTTTTGAGAAGGGCATGTAGTGATTTGACAAGGGGTAGTGGTTTTAAGCTGAAAGAGGGTAGATTTATGTTAGATACAATAAAGAAATACTTTACAGTGAGGGTGGTAAGGCACTGGCAGAGGTTGCCCAGAGAAGTCGTGGTTGCCCCCTCCCTGGAAGTGTTCAAGGCCAGGTTGGATTTGGGCAACCTGGTCTGGTGGAAGATGTCCCTGTCTGTGGTAAGGAGGTTTGAACTAGAAGATCTTTAAGGTCCCTTCCAACCCAAACAATTCTATTATTCCATGATTCTCTTCTTCCACCAAGGTCAGCCACAATGTCTAGAGAAGATAAGCCTGATATACGACTATTAAACTAGTCTTATACTAAGTCACTATCCAGCTCTAAATAGTAGCAAAGAAACAAAAAATACCAAATTTCATCAGACTTTATTTTTCCGTTCTAATTTACAAAGAGACTCATCTCTGTATTCTTCACAGAAGTATAAAGCCTTCCCTACCTCTGATAATCCTTTTATGCTTTCACATTAATATGACAGAGTACAGAGTATTAATTATTAAATACTGCTTGTACAGTGCTGTAAATATACACTACTTTACAGAACTTTAGATAAGCAAGGGCTCCATTCCTAATGAGCTTACTATAATTAAATTCATCGTTGAATCTACATATGAAATGTAGCTGGAAGTCAAACCACACAGGAAAAATCTTTAAACCAGGCAGAGGCACAGATGTGAATCTAACTTGTTCCTGGTTTATGAAAATTAGGCATAGCAATTGTAGACCATGATTAATTATTTACTCATATATTTCATTGAACTTTTTGGCAAAGGATTTATAAAATACAGAGATACTTGCAGATGTTGCACATTCTACATATTCAGGGAGCTGAAAAGCTGCCCTGTAATATCGAATGGTCCATAATATCTAATATGTGTAAAGTTTTTTTTTTTAAATTTATATGTTGGTTAATAAAACTACTTAATAGTATGCTTAGCATCGTAGGCACGTTACTTCAAATCAAGCTTCATTCTATCCTCAAACCTTGAATGACACTAATCCCTTTCCCTGCCCACATCATATCTCACAAATGTGGCATAGTTGTGTGTAACATGTTACTTTGTTTGAAAAGTGATACCTTTCTAGGAGTCAGTTTACAAATTATCTATGTGCTCTTCTGGGACTATTTATACTTACAGGCAAAAGGTACAGGAAATGGGGCACAAAAGAACTAGAAAAAAATAAAGAAAATTCTGTAATGCTGAGCCCTGTTCATAGACTGATATTTAAGAATTTACTGGGCACAGTAACATGCAAATGTTAAGAAAAAAAAATCTGTCCCCTATTCCCAAATCCAATTCTTAAATATAACCTCACTTACTGTTTTTTAGGTTGGCAATCACTCACTGATCACTCAGTGATTTCTTATGTGGGAAGACTTTCATCATGGACAGATGAGCAACGTCCTGAGAAGGAGTCCAGTCTCTTCTTTACATCACACCCATGAGGTTGCTTGAGGTGAAAAGCTACACAGTTAGCTGCTACTTATAATTTCATGAGAACAGCAGAGTTGTTCTACAGTCGCTTCCAGGCAATTTGGCTTCCCTTGTTACTCCACTCACTTCACTTGGGGTAACAGATCTTCCTCCTTAAATGGCTGCCCTTTGGGTGGTTTAGAGTTAAAGACAGAGGCACATAACCCTTCCACAATAGAAGGAACAGTATCGATCACCTTACATGCTGCTCTAGCATGGCAATCCAAACACAGTTGCACCCCACAGATGCACTGCTGACTGGCTCTGTGGTCACCTTCTGGGGTGGGTAGATAAGGGCAAGAAAGATAATTTGTAATCGCAAATCATAGCTGTCCTGGTCTTGATATAAATCAGCAAGCTAGGAACGAAAGACTTCGTACACATACGCTATTCACTTTGCTATGCATTATGCATTAGCCATAGTGCCAGGGGGAAAAATCCTAATTGTTGGTTTCCTCAGTGAAGCTTGGCGACATACTGTTAAGCAGGAATATTTGAGTACTAACCTTGAAAATATAGGACCTCTTCATCTAGTTTTAAGTATTATCTATACAATTTCTGCAGGAACATACAGCATTTTCATTTTTACTGGATTATCTTTTTTGGGGGTAAATTCTAGATTCCCAGCATTAAACACAATTTCATGCTTTGCTTGTTTATTTGCAGCATATGTTTCTTGGCTATAGTACATCACACACACTGTATGTGTCTTCCATAAAACAGATGCTGCAAGGAAACAAAAAGGCACGAATTTATCTTTAATGTTAGGAATATTCAACAACAGAAGAATATTAGATGCAGAATCAAAATATATGTAATTTTCACTTCCAGTGCCAATAGAAAACCACTTCTATCATAAGCTGTGGTACAAAGATGGACCAAGCTTTAGGAAGTCTTTCTTTTCAATTAGCTTAAGCATGTTTTAAACCATTTAACTTTACTCTTTAGGATTTTTATGTATTGGTTCTGCATCAATATTCAATCTTTTATTTTCACAGAAATTTACAGAAATAATCTCTGAATCCATTGCATAAAATTAAAACAACTAAGATCTATCTGACATATTTAGACTCTTATATTTTTGCAGTCATTTTGAGAAATACTTTTCTGAGAGCAGACAGTTTTGTGTCAAATAATTTCCTATGTTATCACTAATGCTTTTGTTATTACTTACATTTCTCCAGCACTGATGTGGATCTCCTTGAATACTTATTTTTAATCTCTTTTGCATTCAACACAGAACTACTCCTGCTGCTCTAAAAGATTTATAATTTACCTGGATTGTCATGTCTTCTCACAGTGTCAGGAAGACTGGTGGGGTCAGTGACATTTTGATTGCTGGTAATCAGCAGTAACATAATCTAAGCTGATGTCTTTCCTTATTTATAGATGGGCCAGTATGAAACAATGGTCACTTCTTATCATCACTAGCCTCTTGAAAGACAAAAAAGGATGAATAATGCTTATGTTTTCATTTTTTCATGAACTGATTGATCAGCTGGAGGAGTTGCAGGATTCCTAACTCACAGTCCATTCAACTTTTCTTGACTCATCAAATCATGACAGGATCTTTCAAACGAAAGCAGAGGTAGTATTTCTTTTTTCAGTAAAAGATCTTCATGTGAGTTTGACAGGGAGCAACATTAGATTTCCTTTCTGAAGGCCTAGATGAATTACATTATTTGACACTTCACCAAATGTTTCTTGATATATTTAAAGAATTTTTTTTTCCTGCATTACCATTACAGAATCACAGAATCAGAATGGTAGGGGTTGGAAGGGACCTCTGTGGGTCATCTAGTCCAACCCTACTGCCGAAGCACGGTCACCTACAGCAGGCTGCACAGGACCTTGTCCAGGCGGGTCTTGAATATCTCCAGAGAAGGAGACTCCACAACCTCCTTCGGCAGCCTGTTCCAGTGCTCTGTCACCCTCAGAGGGAAGAAGTTCTTCCTCATGTTCAGATGGAACTTCCTGTGCCTCAGTTTGTGCCCATTGCCCCTTGTCCTGTCACT
>Ga0065711_1000650_pt1 | contig 75039 bp, 34 predicted proteins | sample Hoacrofraction12_FD_59098 | JGI IMG/M metagenome (GOLD analysis project Ga0065711, IMG submission 59098) | Hoatzin crop microbial communities from Cojedes, Venezuela - Epithelial fraction 12 v2 (version 2) | ecosystem: Host-associated > Birds > Digestive system > Esophagus > Crop | place... | reverse complement strand
CCCGCCTGGACGCAGTCCTGTGCAGCCTGCTGTAGGTGACCCTGCTTCGGCAGGGGGGTTGGACTAGATGACCCACAGAGGTCCCTTCCAACCCGTACTATTCTGTGATTCTGTGATTCTGTGATTGGATGGTGTGGCATTTTGGTTGGACGAGACAATGGAAGATTGAGGAAGGCAGTATTAAATTCCCAGTGTGTCCCTGGGTCTTATATAAAAATGGAAAGCTAAGTGAGGCGGCTTTATCTGCAAATTCATGAGGCTTAAATCAGATGGAAGCTTTTAAAATGTTGCGGATTAAGATGAAAGAAGTGAGTAACAAAGGAAAATAGTAGTACAGTAAGAACAGAAATGAAGTAGTAGCAAACTATTTCTAACTAGGATTCTTAACAATTTCTCTATTCTCAACTCTTTTCTCTGTTGAGGACCACAATTTTTCTCTAAAGCACAAGCAACATTTGAAGTGAAGCATCATCTTCACTTTTAGGCTACCAACTAGTATATCGGTGCAAAAGTATAGGCTAGCTTCTTTCCTTGAGATGGAACCATTTTATAGCCCAGTATGCTGAATATTTCTCATAGAGCTAAATCATTTTGTGGAAAGGCTTCACATTAACTTTTTATGTTAACATTTCATTTAGGAATAGTGGAAATCAACAGCAGAGTGCAGGTTCCATCATGATAATTTATTTTAATCCCTTAATCCCTATAGTAACCATTTTAGGAAATTTTGTCTCAGCAGCTTTCTTGTCTGAAAACGAACAGCACTGAGGTCAGTAATTGCTGGAGTAGCTGGGCACTAACTAAGCAGTAATGTAAAAAAAAAGACAAACTTCTCAGAAGGACAGTTGAAGAGCACAGCACTGTGAAAGAGGGGTTGAAAAATCACTATGCTAAGGAAGTCTTTCTCTGCCCTCTGTCATTTGTGGTACAAATCAGTTTACAAAAAGTATTAGCAAGAAAGTGGAGAGATGGAGATCTTGAGTTCCATTTCCGAGCTACTAATTGTGAAGAAATTTTGATTTCCATGCATGTACCTAGTTAAATATTTGAATCACATTAGTCCTCGTTATTTCCATTAGAATTAGATTGGCTATTGCATGAATTACCTTTTTTCTTTCTTATTTTTGTAAATTGAAATTAAGTCACTTGTTATTAAAAAAATCACTGAACAGAAGAGAAATCTTTCATTTATGCAGGTCTGGAACAATGAAAATTCTGGTCAAAAGTAAAATTTATACTGATTGTACCCAGTTGTGATATTATCTCTATTTCTATTTCTACCTCCACAACACCGCCCAGTCCTAAAATAAGACAGTACAAAATGATATGTTGTTTTACTGTCATTATACTTTGAATTTCTAGAAGTAAAGCATTGCTGTGAAGGGTATGTGGTTCTTCCATAATGATTCGTGTTTTAACAGTAAGTATGACTTTTGTCTCAGGTAACTAAGTGTTAAAATGTTTTTACATTAAAGAAGTAATGTACTGGGGAATTAGCAAATCCAGCAGGTGGATGACTTCCTTATAAAAGAAAAAATGGGACCTGAAACTCTGTTTCTTCTGGGTATCCATAGGAAATGCACCACTGATACTTATAAAACCATGCATTAGATAACAGTGATGTTCCAATGCAGAATTATGTTAAAAAAACAGAAATGTCAGGGAGATTTCAATTTAAAGGACATGGCTTAAATATTAAATATAAAAACATATACAATACATGATTGGATTAGAGTGAACAGTAACAATGTATTGAAAACAAATATCAACCGAGGAGACTAATTCAAGTACCAAGCCAAATTTCTGAAAGGCATGATTATATAACATTATGATATATTCTGTATGTTCTCTATATATTTTATATATCTTATATATATGTAATACATATACTATGCATACTTTTGTGATTATATCTTATTGTTGGAATTCTAGGTTCAGGCCTATTCTTCACCTGTGACTGAAAGAAATTACTTGTTGTCATGAAGAAGGTTGATTTTGTAAAAATATGCAATTAAATATTTCTCTTTACTGAACGTCTTAGTTGATTTCTAAGTATTTGATGTTTTCTTTTAGCTCTTAAGTATTAGTTTTGAACTGCTTATGTGCATTTGGCCATCTTGTTGACTATACCTTTTCCCTGACCAGGTGAATTTGAAGTAATCATACATGTTTGAACACAGAAGACCCTCTGAGAACATGAGCTAGTATTACATGAATGAGGATAACGAGTGCACCAAAATCACAATCATTTCTCAATGATAAATGCTTCCAAAATGTAAGCTTCTACCTCTTCTCACAGAGACCACCCCTGCAGCCTCCCCACTCTGCTACTAAAACCTTGCCACGTACACCCAACAAAATACCGCATACAAAAATCTCACCTGACAGCAAGAGGAAGATCAAAACTTGCATGGCGTGTATTAGTCATCTCATTTCATTTTCCAATGGAAGCTTATTGAAAGTGACAGTAATTAGAGCATTATGAAAAGTGATCTGGAATAGAAAATTATCCAGTATAGCTTTATCTTCTTGGTTAGATCTATTCTCCAACAGAAGTTCTTATTAAATTTTCTGGGACTTCCTACTTGTAACTGCAGGTGAAGAAAAAAAATCAAGATGTTACCACCTCCATACATATCATGTGGAAAAAGATACAGACAGATGAATTGAATCAAGTTTTCACCTAGGTTATGTTGTTTTCTTCCCATACCTATCATCTATTTGATGGGTTTTTAGTCTTTCCCATGCTTTGGAACACAAACCTTCTTCGGTGTTTGTATGTTATCTGCCTTACTATGCACATGACTAAAATGTAAGCATAAAACTTTGCCTAAAATCTTAATGCCTCAGCCAAAGGGATACCAATCACTTAAAACATAAATACAAGATCACTTAAAAATCACTATATGTACAAAATGGGACAAAGCTGTAGACATTGTGTGCATGATTGAGAGTGAAATAAGGAAACCAATGATTTTTTTAATCTTTTTTTTTTTAATGTTTTCTTTGATTAGGTGGCTGCAGCTCATGGGCCTGTCATCTACCTTCCAGATTCAACACACAGTCCCCAAGAAAGTGGGAAAAGAGCAGAGCGTGACGATCAGCACCTACAAGCAGGTAGGCAATTCAGTGAGAGAATACATATTTTTTGTGAATACGCTTCATCACAAACTCAGAGCTTTGGGGTTTTTTGAGATGCTTGAAAAGAGAAGAACTGCAGCAGAAGGATGCTGTAATCCACAGTCACCTGAGATAGGTCAGTTGTTTAAAAAATGCAATCACTGACCAAAGACATAATCCTTATTTCTCACATGTCAAGGGCAAAAATAGCAAAACAGCAATAAAAGTTGCAGAGGTACAACGAGTGGCAATTTTAAAAATTTTAGCATAAAATGCAGCAAATATTATTATACACATGTTTTAATAGATATATTTACGTGTGAATAACCGCAGACTAGTAAAGATGTTATCTTGCTCTGAAAATGAATAATCGTACCAGGCCTGTGATTCAGACTCTTGTTTAAGAATAAGCTCTAGTGGCTGGCTGTGCTGTTTATAGATCATGCATTTAGTGGCCAGCTTTGACCACTAATTTTAATGCAAACAAAACAGCACTAATCATTACTAACAGCTCCTTTTGCAACTCTGGCATTTAATTTTCCAGCAGACATACTTTAGTAAAATAAAATTAATTATATTGCCCCTGACACAATTCACATTAACAACTGGGTGGGTTTTAGCCCTCATACAATGTTCTACCAGTAGAAGAAACTATCCACAAGGCTTAAAACATTTCAAAAGTCATTAAGGCTGTATCATATAAAACTTTACTGTGAAATGTTCTGTCACATTTTGTTTAGATGAACATTGGTATAAATTACAAAACAGCATAGACAGTAACATATAATATGTATTTATGCTAATTTATTTTATTTAAAAACACTGGAGTTTAGGGGACAGAATTCATATGGATGAAAAAGCAAATTACCTGAGATGGAAAAAAAAAGCTTTCAGAATTCAAAACGTTAAGAGAAAAAGAACACATTGGTGCTTCTTATTATTTTTGGATAAGATACCATTTCAAAGGAAACATAAAAATATCTCTATGGGCTTGTATGCTAAGGTAAGATGACGGCTGCTCTTGATTTCTAACGCCTGAAGTCAGGTCAGGAATACCAGCTGTGATAAATTGTAAAGCAAGTATGTATAGTTTGACAAGCCAAGCAAGGGTTTGCTTTCTGGAGTGTTTTAAATCTTTTGTTCTTTAGTTCTGTCCCTCAGTATCTCAAAGTTAGCTAAACAGAGCCCAAGATCAGGCATGGGGTTTGTAGCAACTCTAGAGCTTGTGCTGCATTTTGTGTGCACATTACTCTCATTCTAAATCTTTAGCTGCTGAAGCTAGGCAGAAACTGTTGAACACCATAATCCTGATTAGGGAGGAGGAATATGAATGCAGCTCAGCAGTAACACCATATTAGCAGTAAATAAAACATGCTTTCCTCTCAAAAATGCTTTAATATCTACAGAGAGATTACAATAATTACAGTCTATAAGGATTCTTTTATTATTTAAATCTTGCACTATGATAAAAGACGAGAGTCATTAAATGTAATTATGAAGAATGTAGATAAAGAAATTATTTGGAAGAGACGTATTTCTGAGAACAAAAACAATAGTTTATCTAAGTATTTTACATATAAAAGAAAGCATTTGTGTTTTTACTATATTTACTCATGTACTACCTTATTATTGACAGTATTATTTTTAATTCTGTTCTGTAGTGTAATGGCACCATTTCCTTTTGAAAGGATAATATATTAGGAAAGACTGCTTCTGAAAAGTTTAAATTAGTTTTCAAATTACATATATGATTGCACTTTAAAAACAGAAAATCATTTTCTTGTGGGAGATCTATAGAACCATATACACTGTATTGTTCACTTTGTTAACCACATCTGTGTCCAAGCACTCAGGAATTGCTTCTGTCCAAATATAAAGGGCCACTGTTGACAGCTGTAACAGTTTTGGATGCTGGGGAGATTGGCTGTGGGACCTATGCAGGAACTTAGTGTCCCACACATAACTTCTGGGCAAAATCACAGTCCCAAAGTTCAGCTACTGGAAAACAGACTGGGAGAAAGCGCAGCCACAGCATTCATGGATTATTTTAGGCAGTCAATATACGGGAAAACCTGAAAAAGATTTTGAAAAACGTTAGCATGTAAACAGGATTCCTAACTTTAACAGCAGGGTTTTCATGCTAAACATTGGCATCATTTTTAAAATAATCGTCATAAGATCCTTCCTCATATGTACGCTTATGAAAATTCACTGATAGAATCTATAAGAAAAGCAAAGTCATCTGCAGTTAATCTGTCTTTACAACACATTGCTATTTTTACAACACTGAGTTTAAAATAATCAATATCTTAAGGTGGTTTAAAACCATACTGCTTGGGCTAAACCCTGGACTTTTTAAATCAATGACAGATAGGGTATTGTTCTTTTAAAGGTACCAGAATCTGACTCAGGTTTGAGAAGGTGCTCCAGGCCTCTATATTTTTAATATAAAAACATGGGTAATAAAGAGGATCCAGATTGCTATGCAAGAAATGAAGCAACTTCTGGGAGACAGCAGTAAATCATTCCCTTGTCTCCCCTGTTGCTTTGTCTTTAGTGTTGAAGCTATGTTCCATGCAAAATATTTTTAAAAATGAATGCAGCTTCTTTTTGGTGTTCACTTCATCCACTTCTGTATTTACCATTCTTTCTTGTGCAGTGAGAACAACAGAGTGTTTTAAAAGGCCATTGTTTAGTGGCAGTGTGCACAAATAGCTCTGGTAGAACATTTATAATGTTTTATATATTATCATTACAGTTGGAAAACCTTAAAAAAATCGTATTGGAAAGACTGCAAAGTTCTGGGACCTGAAATACATTAATGAAATATTCTTTCTTGTAGAGTCAGGTCTTCTTGTGTCTACCTTGTTCACCCTCTAAGTATCTGTGAAGAAGACTGCAGTAATCTGAGGAAAGCACTGAGCAGTCCTAGCTAAATATGCCTATCTGAACACTTAGGTATTTACCTCTGGAAGGCTTCAGTGAACTTGCTTGGACATGAAAGAGATATAAAACTTTCCCTTGTGTGATTTGGAGGAAATTCCTGGAGGTTGAGCTCAGTGGAAATCAGGAGTAAAGGTGGCTTATTAGTGGAGCTGGTATAAGTGAAGCATGTGGTCACTGATTTGGGTAGCTGACACAAGGCAAAATCCTTTTGCCTTCCCTAGATGAGCACTTCTGCTGCAATCAGCAGGAATTATTTATGTGCTTATTATTACATTTAGATTTTCAGTGCTTAGATCTATGCATGTAAGCACATTTGGAAACTCCTTGTGGCAATGCAACAATTTTCCACCTTTCCTTCAATGCTGTTTTTGTTGTGTTACTTTGATTGCTTTCTTAAAGATCAGTCATTCTTAATCAACTGTATTTATGTGATTATTTGAATGATACCTAGTTATGCAATTAGTAAAAGTGTTTAGTCATCATCTGTTTTAAACATTGAATTACAATTCAAAAATTGAACTTCCTTATCTTATGGATATTTAAACATCTTTTTCAGGTGCATGTCCTCCATTTTTTCTGGTTCTGCTAAACCATGAAAAAAAATATAAAAATGAACATACATCTTAAGGAAGTTCTGATTAATTTATATCTATAAACATAGTAAACAAACTTACAGAAATGGGCTGGGCCACAATACTCAGATGTATATTGCACTTGACAACTAGACACCATGATTCAAAATCATGATGCAGGAGCTCCTGCCAAATTGATTTTGTTTCAGATCTGCATAGAAGTGCCCTTATAATGACTCAAAAATTAAAGTCTAAATATTTTGATGATAATAGTTTCATTACATTAGGCAGAGTTTAACTTATCCTACTCAGTGTAAATGAGACTAGGATAAGATAAGATGAACCCACTCTATTTCCACTGTTTATAACAGTCTTGAATCTGATAAAACACTTAGCATTGTTCACTGGGGATGTTGAAAAGCACACAAAGGAATACAGGCAGTAGATGCTAAATGATTAGATTTTTTTTCTGCAAATGTATTACATTTCAGAGGTTAAGTGGGTAAGGGAAAAAATGCACTGAATATTCACCTTTGAGAGTAGATAGCAAATTTAGTTCTCAATGTAATCATGTCCAAAAATCATTCTGTTTTCACAGCTGCATACCACTGCACACCATTTTAAACTTTACATTTTGGCACTGGGCAGGAACAGAAGGTTAAAACGTGTGGAACAAAGAGATTCTCTCAGCTCATTGCCAATACTGGAATTGAAAGAGGCCTCACAGAGGCTGGACTGTGAATTTAATTAAGCATCCTTTTAAAGGGAATCATAAGAGGGGAGAATTTCCTTTCTATTCCTGTGACAAGTTCTTGGAGTACAGTCGTTAAATATTGATTGGGAGAGGAAGGAAGTTGAGAGTGAGTGGGCAGGTGTGTAGTTCCATTCTCACTGTTTGTTGAACATAGCATCCAACCCAGAGAAGGAAAAGATGGAAAAAAAATACTTATTTGTGATATACCCCAGCTACAAATCATTGTTTCCCAGAACTCAGAGATTGGGATGGTTCATATCCAGAGCTCTACTTGGGACTGCTTCTATTATGGTGCAAACCAAGTCCCTGTGCTTTACGACTGGGATGAAAGTCTCAGTCTAGCCCTAAGCCATCATTGATAAGTTATTGAAAATCTGACAGTAAAGAAGTCACTACTGTTGCTGAGTTAGCCCTTGTTCATTAGGAAGAGCTGTCAAGGTCTTACAAAGTTTAGCTTATAAATCTAAGATGAAAATAACTTTGTCTTTTCTGCTATTCAAACATCCAGATGACAAAACAATTGCTTCTTTTCAACTTTATTTCCAGCAATATTTTCTGAGTCAACTTGACCATTTCCCCTTTTCCTATGAAAGAAATTCTGTAAAGGGAAGTCACTGAACCAGAAAACATACATTTGGTCTCTCTGATTTCTAGTATTCAAGACCAATTGAATGCTTACAGAAGTCAGTGAAAAATAATCCCATTTGATTCACTCCTCATTTTAAGTTATTTACAATACAGAGTACGCTGACTAGCACTTTCTTGTGCTGTGTGAAAGTATTAGGTTTTGACCACAAAGATAGCTGTGGTAAAAAAGCTGTAAATATTACTGAAAATGTATGTCTTTGCTCCTTTTCTAAAGAGGAATAAAGAATTTAGTTCACACCAGAAATGGTACAAAGAATATTCTTCTAATTCATTTCTTTATTTGATAATATACTAAGATCTTGAAAGAAGAATCTCCTGTGTAAACTGCTCTCCTCAAAAGACATAACATTTTTTGCAAGTTCCACTGCAAGGGACACTATTTGAAGTATTTATTTTTCTATGATTACAATAGTTTGTTCAGAATACTGACTTTTAATTATTTTTTTTCTGGGTCACATAGTATCTTTTTTCAAAGCAAATCTGATCTTTGTCCACGTGGAAAACTAATGTTCATGAAGTCAAATTCCGTGGCATCGCTAAGGGCCAGGAATTAGTTGGCAAAGGGAAACTAGGCCTTGCTTAAGACACTGTTCTTCCGACTTACATAGATTTCTCACTGAACTCAGAGTGATTTCAAACAGAGCAGAATATCTTTGAGAAGTACAACTGTGAACTGAGTCAGAGAAGAAAACCAAGATCTAAACATGACAGATATCTGAACAAATTAATTTCAGAACATTGGCATAAAGATAAGAGAAAATATGGAAAGGTTTTCCAGGAACTCTTCAAAGATAGAGACAGAAGACAAAATCATCTCTGCATTAACTTTTATATCTTTGTAGACAGCCTGCCTAAAGACAGGTTTTAGGATCAGACAATATTCATATTCATTCCAGAATACAATTTAAAATTATCCTCTTCTATGTTACCCCTTCCATTTCTGCTAAACTAGTTTCTTCTTTCCCAGACATCCCAAGGAGAACCAGAAAGCTGAACTGGTCCTGATATTGTGTAAAGAAAGTTTTTTTTTCTTTTTTTTTTTTTGGGATAGAAGTGTCCTGTGTTCAGTTAATACACAGAGCCTGTAAGAAATAATGAACCTAGACCACAGCATCTTTTACAAAAGTGATTTAACTCAGGAGACCTTTGCTGTAATTTTCCGATATACAGTCACAGCTGGAGAGATTGCAGTTGCAGAGAATATTATGAAGAGTCTTTTTTAATTCAGTCATGTTCGTCTGTATTTATTGATATCTTCTCTGAGATTTATCATTCTGTATCTTTTCTTGGAATTATTTTGATGTTCTGCAGGTTTTGTATGGGTAACTATGTTTATCAATCTTGTTACATTTTTAATATGTTTTTCTAGAAATTGCAGAATTGAAACCTTTAATATCCCCATAAGAAACCAAGATTTTGGAAAATAAATGAAAGTAGTTGTCAGTAATGATCATGGTAAACCACACACCAAAATATTAAAGCAAATATAAATTTGAGTCATGAGAACTTGGAAAACCTGCCCAGCAAGCCAATGTCTAACTTTCAGAACTCTTGAGTAGGAGCTTAAGTAGAATTCCATAGCATTTATTACTTTGCCTTGAATTTTATTTTTTGTGTAGTTTTAAAATAGCAACTGCAATGGTCAAAAATGTTTCCTTTGCTATTGAAAACGATTTGCTGAATGACATCATTGTACAGCAGATGAAGATCTGTCAGTTATCTTAAAGCAGTATAAACAGTTAATCTTAGGGATTCTCAATGCAAAGACAGAGATTTTTTTTCTTCTTTTTTGTGTGGTTTGGTTTGGTTGTGTCTTTCAGATATGGATGATTCAAACTAAACTGCTTATTATATTTTCATAAGATTTTAAGATTTGTTCATATTTGCATCGTGACGCTGCATCCTTTTCATTTACTCTGTACATGCACATTGTTAAGTGTAACATTGGTGATTTCAGTAAAGCCGAAGTACATTTTTATGGGAAAAAAGTTCTAGTAGTGGGTAACGGTACCTTTTTTATCTCCCTGTCTGCTTTGCAGTTTTACACAGTACAAAGTGGAAAACTGTTCTGGTGAAATTTTTATTTACTATGATTACCATTAAACTTCCAGAACTTGTCTCCTCACTGTTAATGATGCCCTATTCATAACTGAAACTTGTTGCTAAGGGAACCTAACTGTCAGGACTTTTTCTTTCATTGACCAGCACCATTAGATTTATTTGAATCAAGAACAGTCACAGCCATTTTGTTCCCCATGCCACTATGTGATGACTACTTTTGAAAAACTTCCATTAGTTGTTAAAGCCCATTACCTGAAAGACACATACTATGCTCTGTCATTTTTTTCTTATTGTTATCATTCTTGGTCTAAAATAAAAGCAATTTTAAACTGAAAATTTGTGGATGGTTTTTGTGCAGGAAGAAACCAGAATCCAAGTACTCCTGTACCATGTGCAGGATGATTTCTTGGTGATACTGGCTTCTATCTGAGACTTAGTCAAAAAACATACATTGCTTACCAATAGAAAAACAAATATATGGAAAACAGCAAGAAAGTTTGAAAAGCTTTCAGATCAGAAGCATTAGGTAAAGTACTACAGATAATGGAAAAAGGAGTAAGAATTAAAGGCCAAAATGTAAGCATTGTTTTCAATCTTTCTATCTTTTTTTTTTTTCAGGAGAAATTCATACACATAATGAAAAGAACCTGTGATAAGAACACTTGAAGAAAAAAATAATGTAAAAAATTAGATCACTCCAGTTTGTGACAGGAAAATTTTATATATGATTTTGTACTAATGTTAATATCATTTGAGAAGTTGTGCAAAAGCATAACCACATAGCCACATATACTGATCATTTTCTCTCTCTTGTATTGACAAGAGACCCAGTATTAACTGTATGACACTGGGGAAGAAGATCAACTTGAATCTGAAATTATTCTTTTTAGAATAACTGTGACAATTAAAATGCCAAAATAAGCCAGACGTAGAGTGGCATAGCAATGCTCTTTATGGAGAGATGAAGCCTGTTCTTCAGTTACTTTTTGATTTCTCTTTTTTTTAAGATTTACTACACATAGAGATATAATTGCTAACAGCTTGGTTATGAAAGCAAAATAAATTATCTACAGCTGTGTAAATAACAGTGGCTGAACCAAAAAATCAGGGGGAAAAACAAGTTTGGGTCAAGCAGAAATGGAAATTTAAAAAATCTGCGTTAATTTAAACAGAAGCCAGAAGTATTTCAGTAGACTTGATGGAAACAAAGTATTTTTTTTTTTTAATTAACTCTTTAAAAACATTCCTATCTATTTTCAAATTTAACCAAATCGTATAGGCATAGTCCTTTCTGCCAAAAAAATAATATGAATAAAAAAAATCACTCTGCTGTAGAATTAGTGTTTCTTTTCATTTTTATTTCAGACTATTTTGAATGATGCTGTAGTGAAGGTATGTCTTTTGCACACAGTCTTATTTCCTATTCCTTCAGAAACAGGAATTTCTGTCTTCTTATGGAGTAATATAATTCCAAACATCATCTGCCTCCTGTCAGAATGCATTTCCCCCAACAGTTACACATTGCCACAATTATCCATTATGTTGGCATTTCAGTTTCTTTTGAACTGTAAGATGCATCCAGTTGCTACAATTGTTTCCAAATCATCAGACAGTTTTCTTGTTTAATGTGGTCCATGGAGGGCAGGAATCAATTATCCTGGTTCAGGGATCCTGCATGTATCTGCATTGCAGGATTGCCAGGTGCGGACTCATATTGTTGCTCAGCATCACATTCAAAAGGCGTTCAGAAAATGGAGAGCTGAAAATGACAGGGCTAAAATGTAAATACTCTGGTAGCAATGATGATTATAAAAAAAGAGAAAGGATGTGCCATAGGAAAATATCTTTAAAGTCCTCTATGATGCATTGTAGCCTGTATTAGATAGATGAATAGGGAGGGACACAATGCAGGCTGGGTTGAGTCAACATTGTCTCTACGGTCTAAACACTGTAGCTGTGCTGATCGGAGAGAAAAGCCTTCATGTGCTCAGCAATATGTAGTTCTGAGAGATCTTGGAGTGCATAAATCTAATATTAGTAAACTCAGAATGATGACCAAAGAAAATATTTAGGGGGATGAAAAATCTTGCAGTGGTCCTAAGGAGAGCCAGAGAACATGAAAGAAGTCTCAAAGCCTAGAGCTTAATATCTAGCATACAGACTCTGCACAGGCTCAGGAGCTTAAAACCTCATGCATCCAAGCCCATGGGACTTACTTGTAGAAGCTGAATGAAGGTTCTCTGCAGGGGAAGCCAGGCTGGACCTGAGACATGGGAAGTTTATATTGTCTATGACAGAATCAGAGTCCTAGTCCTTACTCTGTTGACTGAATCCCACGACTTTGATCCTCTCCAAAAATAGTATCTATATAGAAAAAAGAAAGTATCCATTTCCCTTCCTAATAACTCAGCTATTCATTACTTCAACAAAAGATTTCTTCTTAAACGCAATCTTTCTGATTTACTACGAAAAATCTCCTTTGATGTTTCGTCTCTAAATTTTTTTTTAATAATTGGAAACTAATGCCTTATATCATAGAAGGGTAAGGTATTTAAGGAAACAGAAGAGTTCTGAGTGATTGAAATGTCATCAAATTTTGTTTAAACAACTCTTGCTAAACTTTTACCAAGATATACATGTGTTTATCTGAGCCCCAGCACATACGAAAAGGATGATAAAACTAACAGTGATATTAAATACAGGTGTTCCTTACAGGCATTCAGAATGTCAGTTAAATTTTGCAAATTTTACTTATTCTAACTTGAATTCATAGAATTTCCACAATATGCTGTTTTCTCTGCAACTTTACACCCAAGAGAGAAATAAACCTTTTTTAACAAGCATTTTTTATCCTCCAGAGTACTTGTGCCATAGTAGTTAAATCACAAATGTATTTGCATTCTCCTAGATAAGTTTATGATATTGTATCAGACTTTGCTTTTAAAATTAATGAGCTAAGTATTTCCAAGAAATAACCTAGAGTTTTATCATACCGTCTAAAGACATCTCTATGGCCTACATATGATCTCTGTGAATTAGTCAGTCTTTGTTCAGTAAGATCAGTCTAATGAGAGCGGACAATACATTTGAGACAAAAGAATACACTGAGGGACAGTGCCTCAAAATTGCTGACTAGAAATATGAATTACTTTGAGTTTGTATTAGCCAATTATCCATAGAAGAGAAATATTTTATAAGAACTGGATAAAATTGTATTTTTCAGTAGAATGAATATTTAATGACAATGAACAAAAGTGTTTGCCTTTTAAGAAGTTTTGTTCTTTAAATAGTTCTTTTTTTTAAATACAGAGATGATTGTGAAAAGCACGGCAGCACACTCAGAAATATTCTAAATATCTGCAATACTGCATCCACTTTCAGCCTTAGGAACACTCCTTTCATAATGACATTTCATCACCATGCGTTGAAGTAAAAGACCAAAGTATACATTTGGTCTCTTTTTTTGGAGTTGGATTTTTAAATTCTTCTATCTTAAACTGTACTGAGGTGATCACCGGGGTTTTATACATGGTAGTATCAACCCGCCGTTGTGATCAAGAACAGAATCATATGCTGCATACTACATATCAGAAGTTGCCTTTGAAAACAAATATTGTAAAATATTAAGAGCTGATGGAATTCTCTATGTTATGCAGCAATGTGGGCAACTTAACACATCACAACATCAACAATGAGGACTGCACACATTGTATTCCAGGTTTGACTTTTTACTTCTGGACTTTTTGCATCCCAGAGAAAGATTTAGAAATAAGCTACTAACGCAGGTAAAATTCAAGATATTTTTGACTTCTGAGGAATCAGTCTTTTCTGTTGAAATTAGCTGTACAAAATTCAGATCATGTCCAACTTTCTTACACAGAATTCTGGAACTAAGCTTTTATATTCACATTTTCATCAACACATATGTTTTTCATTAAATGATTTTTGTCATTCTGATCCCCAGAAGCAGTAATCTAATAGTTGTCCCTCCTTCCCTCTCTCAAGATATCAAGAATTTCTTGCAATTGGTCTAGAATTTTTGTCTTTGTATTTCCACGACAGAATATTTTTCAGCCTCTTGGCAGTCTGCAAAAGTGGGATTTTATTATAGAAAACACTGCTTACTTTGAAGTTATAATAGAAATAACTTTCACTTTAGCCCTGAAATTCCACCTCCTGATTTACACCAAATAGCTCATCTACCCGTTGGAAAATGTTTTCTGGGGATGGAGAAGCAATGGATGTCCTATCACAGCTTTAAAGTTAGAATCATGTAGACTTCTATCTTCAGGAAAGACAGCTCTTGCAGAATATGCTACTATAGCGGAGTCTTGAGTCTTGAGTCTTTTTCAAGTATGTATGTGAAACAGAAAGTAGACAGCCCAGGGAGGTCCAGGAAAATGTGGGATGTGCTAAAATACAAGGGTCTTCAGGACACTGAGAAACCTGGACAGCTAGCCAGACTTGGTTTGGGGTTTTTCATTACATTTTCTATGCCTGCTTGACACTTCTTCAAAGTTCTCTTGTGCATACCTGAGGTCTTCTTTATGTTTAGTTTGATCGCCTTCGTGCCTTTATACAGAGAATATGTGTTGGTCTTTTTTTTTTTAATGAGGTCTTAAAAATCTGTTACATAATGTGCATTATTTATCTGAAATATAAAATAATCTGTTAAGCTATCCCTAACCACTCAATATATTTTTACTAAACCTAATGAATAATTTGAAACTTAGATATATGACAGAAATGGAAAGCAGCAGTAAATTCATGAATGAACTTGGGGTAACAGGATTTTAGCTGCTTATGTATAGAAGTAAATCCATATGTTGAAAAAATAAGTGCTGTGCAACAGAACACCAAGCCAAAGGCTTTTCACTGCAGTGCATTTCTCTTTTTGTTATTGTTTTCCTCCTCTCATCTTTAGAGAGTTAGAAGTGAAGCTGCCACAGTTTTCTACCATATGTCTTGCTCTGTTCTGCCTTAATTCAATGGATAACCCATCAGCCAGTCTTCATTTTTACTGTTTGTACATCAACAACAATATATGGAAAATAGGTTTATGAATTTTCTGACTTTCACAGTATTATCAATGCCACTGGCTGCACATTTCTGCAGCTAGTAGATGAGCCCTAAAATTGCAGAGAAACATAGAAATAGGCGGCGGTAGTGTCAACACATGGCGGTTTATTATGGGAACAGATTCTCTTCAGTGCTGTATCTAAATTCTTCAGATCAATATGTGATTTGTGGTTCTTCAAATACTCAATTAACTCAGGTTTTGAAGATCTTGCCTGAAGACAGCAGAAAGTGTATTGATTTGTCTTTAATATAATACTTTTTTGAAAGTGGTGCTTGAAACAATTTCAGCTTTAAATGTCATGTTTACCTATAATTATTTTGATCAAATAAGTATAGCATTTGATCGTTATAGGCATGGGTAATTTTGCTAGTTTTTACAGAAAACATTGCAGGATCTTTGAAGAAAATACTTGTTTAATCCTTTCTGTTTTCTCCCTTGCTTACAATGTAAGACAAGTGATAGTTATAGCACAATGATATAATGTCGCCCTAACACACTGATATATTGAACTTTTGTGTTGTATGTTTAACTCCAGCACAGATTAGGATGATGAAATGCTGCAGAGCACAGTCAATACAGGACACTAAGAACTGGGCATTAAACCACTCATAGTAGTTAAATATATGGCAGTGTTAATTGTTTCCTTTTTAAGAATGAGAAATACTACAAATGTTGCAGTAAATGGAAGAATACTTGCTGTGATAAATAGCCATTTTTCAGTTCTGCTTACTCCATGACAAGTGCAGTCAAAAATACTCTGAAAGAGTTCCTTTAGGATGGTTTGGGAGATGGGGGATCAGAAGATGAAACGGTGGTTCATTATTCCTTTCTTCAAATACCGTGGGAGCAAACATAACTGTAATTACGACTCCTTTAAATAAAACTTGATTCATTTTACACTGGTACGTGCATGGAAGTCTGCTGCTATTTTTCAAAGATCTCCCGCCTTAGATTCTTTACTATCAATTAAAGATTTTAAAAAGCCAGGTCAGTGACACTTGGACTATGCTTTCTGCAATGACCTGCTGCTCCCTAACTGGTCTGTGACATAGGAGTCTCACAGCCACAGTGCATTATGTGAATTGTATATAGTCAGGTTAAGGGATATTGTAAATCAGTCTTTTCAGAACGGCTTGTCCATTCTAGACATCAGAAAAATATATTACCTTAAACAACCCAAATAGTTTCTACAAATGAAAGTAAATTTGTTTTGGACTAGAAGAGGCAGTCATTAGCAAAACGCAACCTGTAAGAGCATCCCTTCCAGTGCTACCATATTTCAACTAAAAGTTTTTATCCAAAGAAGACAGGATTCCAACTCATTTGTTTAATTTTTATATTATAGCATACAAGTGAACACCTGCCCCCTTCATACTTTGTGCTGAAGTTATAGGCACTTAGGTGAGTGGATAACACCACTAAAATCACACACACGCAAAAAAGGATTAAGATTATTCAATATTATAAATTATTTTCCCTGGTTGAAACTTCCATCAGCCACTTTTTTGCACAGAGTTCGGTCTTCAGATCTCAGAGGAAAACTGGAAATGATAGCATTTTTATTCCTGTTGAGCTGGAGACAAGCCAGTGCAAAGCTGGAGATGTAGAAGGATACTTCAGTGCCTTGGAAAGGCAGCTGCAAGTAACAATGCAGGCAGAACAGCATAGCAGGAAAAGATTTCACCTATGACCTACTCAGTTTTGGACTCTATTCAGGAAAACACTTAGGTGCATATTTCCTGCTCTGTGTTATGTCCCACTAGAACTTAAGCACGTGCTGAAGTGTCATCTGGTGCAGGAAGGCTTTCCTGAACAAACACCTCAGAGAAAGAGGCTTGCCTCCCACCACCCTGCTCCTTTCTGCCTTCCCGCCCGGTGCCTCTGTCAGCACAGCTGCAAGGATGGCGTTTGTCTGAACATGAGGGTAATTACCTGCACCTGAGGATCACCATACCAGACAACACAAAAAATGTGTTTCCCAGTTTTGCTTAATGACTGTGCAGTCTACTCAGGGCTTAATGAGGTAAAAGAGAAAAGCTGTTGGGAGCTTCTGCTTATTTTGTATCAACAATTAGCTTCCATGGTTCTTGATCTATGGGAATGGGTTGAATCTTACAGATATAAAGATATCCTTATTTGGCTATTTATGACTGAAATTTCATCAATGCTATTAGATAATTTTCATGCCAAACACGAGGTTATTTGCAAATGTACTCCTTTCTACTTTGCATCTTCTGTTCTTAAAATCAGAACTGAGTGCTTATTGAGATAAACACTGTATATTCCACATTACTAAGCATTTCTTTCTTGATTGTTTGTATGCAATGATAGGAAGCTAGGGAAGCTCTGTTGCTAATCTTTACTGGAGGGCTACTTGCAATGAAGATCCTAAAATGATTTAACTACTATACATATAATACATTGAAATGTAATGGTCAAAGAGAAGTGGGAAATGGGCTGTACAGTCTAGATGTGCTACGTGTAAGGATATCACTTTTTTTCTTTGTACAGTTTTGTGTCCATAGTTTTTTCTATGCACACAAAGATTGTCGTAGAAAGAAGCTTAATTTCGAAATCTGATTCCTTCTGCTCATAATAAAATCTTTATTAAATACGCATTGGAATAAAGCTAAATTAATCATGAGCAGTTAGATACACCAACACACTTCTGTGCAATAACACCGAAAACTGCAGCACATAACAGTTAGACATCTGCTCCCAGTAGCTGCTCCATGCCCCGAGCAAGATGCCCAGGCTCCTGCTGGATTTTACGGAGGCAGTAGGATCTTTTCGAGTGAGGCTTATAATGGGTTGACTGCTGAGGAGGAGCAGGCTTATGTTAGCAGAGAACTTGCTGGGGACAGCAAAATGAGTCTTAACTCGGGTCTTTCTCTGGACTAATGGAGTAATGAATAATAAACATGGCATGGAGGGTGGAGCATATTTGTAACCGTTCAGAAATGGAAGGGATTCACATGAAACCTGCTTGAGAGCCTCTTACCGCTCCTCCATATACAAAGTGTGTGGCAGAGAAGTAAATATACACCTTTTCTCACTGTCCTCTGTAGAGCCTGTACACAAAGGCCAAGATCATCTAGAGTGCAGCAAAGTGCAGCAAGAGGGGGAACAGTCCTACTGGTGGGTTATAAGATTGGGTGACATAGTGTGCACTGCCAGCTACATCAAAGATTTCTTCCTTAGGTCTGTGCAGTGACCTAAATGCTACATTTGGTCATCTGAAATAATTAGAGTAATGATTACATTTACCTCAGATGCCAACTAAATGCTAATTATTATTTTCCTGAGTATTGTACTCACCATACCATAAAACCACACGAAACTTGATTTTGTCTTCCTGTCAGCTCTCTCCTGTAAGCACCTGAAGGTTAGTTTTGCTCAACTATTCATCGCTTTTCTACTTTTGTATGTTTTTGAGTTTTTGGCTGATTTGTGAATTAAATTGGATGATTTCAATCATCAGTCCTTGAACAACACAGAGAATAAAATGCATATTCAAAATCAAAAGGCATATTCAAATCACTTGGAGTTAACAGACCAAGTATTAATTACTGATTTCTCTGTAGATTTGTATATATTTACACCTATCTACCTACATATATTTTTATATATTTTTGTGCATATGTCTATGTTATTACCGTCTGGTCTCAAAATGCTTAACTGCAAACAGGAATTCACAATAAATCAGTATTATTTAATTAAATTAAACATAATAATTAAAAACATTAATACAAAAGCAGTTACTGCAACAACACAAATGCATTTTGCTTTCTTTTTAATAAATGCAAATTATTTTTACTTCAGTATATTCTGTGTACACCTAAGATGAGAAAATAAAGCCACGGCTTTAATGCAGTAATCTGTTTAAGAATATGGGTCATTATAGTTTGTGGTGAGGTCCTTCAAAAAAGGAGGCCCATGTGCTTAAATTTAAGCACTTGTTAAAGTGATTTACAGACTAGGAACTGAACTCATGCTTTCATCTATCTCCTTTTTAAAAATTATTAGATTGTATTTAAATCCAACAAATTTATAAAATTCATACTTCAAGTCAGTTGTGCAAACTTCAAGAGATGACTATACTGAAAATCAAACTGGTGACGTTCAGAAAGTTTTTTTTATTAGAAGGATATTTGAGACTGAATCTTTTCTCTGTAAACAAGAAAATTTTCTGGTTAGAAATCCTATTTTACTCAGTGGAAATGTTTCTGTTAGGGTAATGTGACAAGCATTTGTGGAATTACATCTAATGTTGAAGTGTTCTGTATTTTTGGCACTGTGGACATTGATGTAAAATATTAAACACTCAGAATTGAACACACTGCCAGATGTGAAGAGTACTAAAAATAAAACCTGGATGTTTCATGAACTTATTTATTTGAAAATTGACCCTGCTGTTTGAGTCTAAATTTGTTTTTAAAAAATCCGGTATTTAGAGAAATTATAACTTTTGCTGCATGAAAGGTGCTAAATAGTTATGATATGATTTTAAAAAACATTGTTAAGAAGAGTACAATTCTCAAGCTAAGACATTTTGTAAAAAGAAATAAAAAGCTGTTATGAGACTGTTTCATTACCAAGCTATAAAACCCACCCAAAATATACTTTTTAGTAGAAATGGAAGTCAGTATAATAGAAGTAGGATCTCAAAATGTAATCACACACACTATTACTGCTAGGGATGTTATACTACCAGGAAAAGAAACAGAATATGCACACAAATACAGGTCTAAAATTTAGCTTCCTTAATCTAGTCACCAATATAGGAGGTAAAGGTCACACTGCAAAGAAAACTTTATAATAATAGTTGTTAGTTGGTTTGTGATTTTTTTTTAATAGGAAATAGGAGGAAGTAATATTTTGTGGTTTTTACTTTTTCTTTTTGCATTTATGAAAGTGACTATTGGTAATGCTAATGAAGTTAATATGCAAAGAAATGTAGCTGCCAGTATCTAAATCAAAGGAAGAACCAGAGTAGGAGTTTTCCTTAACCTAAGAAACCCCTTGAGCTCTGAGCTCTTGCTGCTCCAGGACTTGGGCAACTGTGGGCAGGACAGGGATAAAGAATGGAGAGAAAAGGCAATTCTTTTTAGTGTAGGTCAAAACACTGCCTGCCCTTCTTCCCTCTGGATTTTCTCTGGAGGCTTCATGGGGGTAAAAGCGGGATGGGGTGGCACTGCCAGGCTGGGGAATGGGTCAAGGTTGGCCGTGCCACAGCTCAGGGACAGCCAGGCATTCATAAGGGGCCCCACTGCTGATGCAGTAGCCATGGATTAGGGTTAGGCTGAGGTTGGTGCTGCTACTCATGACCAGTGCGAGAGGAGGTGCAAAGCTCACAACCCCTGCTGCCCCACTGGCACCGCCTGCCCTGAGGAAATCACCGCTCAACTGGTCTGCTGGTCTCTGCTCTCATATTGGCAAGTGTTCATTCCCAGAAAACACCTGGTGGAGGTTTCCCTTAAAATCCCTTACACAGATGGAGGCAAGCTGGAGACATGCTGAACGTTCAGCCTGCTACTAGGCAGTGATCTGTCCTTATTCTGCAATGAATCACAAAGAAAAGATACAGTTTTCTGTACAAAACATCACCAGGAGGTCACAAAGTGATCTTTTTCCATAACAAAGGCAGTTTTCATATTTAATGTTGTGCTTTTAGTATCATGATCAGCAGCTATATTACAAGACAGGAGAAATAAAAATATTTAAAAAGAGAAAAAAAGAAAAAATAATGGCAAACATCTGTTGAAAGTTAGAAAAGGAAAGGGAATAGAGATACTTCCTCAGATGAAGAACAGAAAGAGCTACCGCATGTTTTTTTTTCTCATTAACATTGATCTTTGCTGTGGCTTACGCAACATGCTGAATTACAAAATGAGGTAGACATATTAATCCCTAGAAATATGGGAACTTGCTTTTCATTCCCTTCCTCCAGTTTTACACTAAGTGAACTACAATGAATTTGAAAGAATACAAAGTTAACAGGCATGGTAGATTACTTTAAAAAACCGGGTCCATCCCACCCACCATATCACTTTAAAAAACCACGAACTGGCTATTGTCTACTTCTGGCAATGCAAAAAGCCACAGGATAAGTTTACACAGATTTCATCTAACATCTTCTAATTGCTTTTGAGAAGATATAGAAAAGCAAACAGAGACTCAACAAAAATAGTAAGAGCAAGAGACTGGCTCGTCATGAAATTGTCATGTGTGATGATAAAGGCTAAGAGTAAAAGAGTCTGAAGGAAATGGGTCTAAATAAATTTCCCAAACACTGAGACTATACTGAATTAATTTTAAAAAAAGACTAGGCTAACATTACTGGAATTTAAAATAAAGTTTGTGAACAAAAAGGAAAATTAACTGAGGCTCAATTAAAAGAAGCATAAACAGAGTTGGTGGAAGCTTCTCTTGGAAAATATTAACTACAGCTTTACAGGGATCAGTTGCTAGGGTGTGATCAAAAGTAACCAAGAGTTTGGACCAAATATTTTTGAAAAATGTGAACAAAAATATTTCTGTTTTTTCAGCTCATGGTGAAAAATTTTGGGTTTGTTTCTTTTTGAGCATTTCCTAACATATCTGTAGCTCAGGCTTGTAGGTGTATTTTTAATGGTGAGGAATAGTAGTGTCAAAACACTTCCAGAGAGCATAATCCCAGCAAAGTATTCCGTCAAGGCATTGTTTCTCTCATGGACCACATTAGAATGAACGAATCTGAGTACTGTAGACCCTCACACAGGCTGAGGGGAGAGTTGTGTGTTTCACCAGTGACGTGGAAAAGCAATCAGACACTGGATTACATGGCTGTCACTCTCCATTTGCCTTCTTTATTTCTACTCACTCTAAGCTTTTGCAAGGCCTTACTGGTAATGACATTGCTGCATAAAGCAAGACAAAAATGTGCAAGAAATAATGGTTTTGGCATATTTGGAGTTTATATTTGCAATTTATCTGCAAAGCAGTTGATTTTTTTTTTATTCTTAATACAATTCTTTAATGATATATTTGAATAAATATTTGCTAAGTATAAAAGTTACTCTTAAACTTTTGGAAGGTTTTTGTTGAATCATTGTTGAAGGTGACTGGCCACCTATATATATCCTATTACTTCATTTTGCAGTGAGTTGCCCCAATTTTTGTATACAGTCTTTGTATTTATAAACACAAGGGACATCAAAATACATTCGAGGAACTGGGTTGTTTAAAGAAGTGGAATGACTGTTGGCTGTGGGACACAGATTTCCCTGCACACACTTTGCTGCAGAGTCTATGTATGAACTTGCCAGTTCACCTACTTGCAGGCTACACCTTCATAATATGATTCATAGGACACTCAGATTAAAGCTAGTGTTTATATGTCCGTTTATGTTGCTTCAGCAGCAAAGTAGACATAATCCATAGTGAGAAAGCAAACAGCAGAAGAATTTAAAGTAAGCTGCGATACCCTCAGTTATTGAATAAATAATAATAGAATCTTACCTTACTGAAGAACTAGGAAAACACAAGACTCTATACGCTATATTCAGAATAGACTTTTCCTCCCAATCAAAATGTATCATATAATAATGAATTTTCTTAACTCTAGATGCAAAGCCTGCAATAAACTTGTTGAATTTTAGTTTTTTGGGGACAGAATTCTGCCATTATTTTTAATTACTTCAAACCAGCAATAGGTAGTGCCATCCTCGGAGACTGCGGAGGGGGGCTTTTTTTGTTTTGCTTTGTTTTACTGTGACTGTGAACAACCATGAATAGGTTTAAATTTTGTTTAGAACAGAATAAAACTCTATATATCACTGTAATTAATTTAGATTCGGTGAGTCATTTTACACTAATTTTAGTAATCATGATATATGCACTGGACGGGCCTTCAGAGTGCGAAAAAATTCTGTAAAAGAAGAGAAGACTAACACGCTTGTAAAATACAGCATCTATTGTGTCTTATTTTTCTTACTGAGCTTGTAAAGTTTACAACTTTAAGAACAGAATGCTCATCAGAATGACTTTAATGATTATTAAATTGGATATCCAAACATACAGAAATAATTACATAAATATCTAGCTGTGTCTTTTAGCTCGTTGTATAGAAAATATCACAAGCTACAAACACTGCTTGGCAAATGCTGCAGTTTAAGAGTCAAACAAGTGACCTTTCTCAAAGCTTTTCCTATTGACAGAGTAGCATTTGATGGAAGAAGTCATAATGATTTTAGCTTTGTATTCATAAAGGAGTAAAAGATTATTACTTTCTGTGGAAATAAGCAGATAAGCACTCAGTGTCCTCTGCAGCTGCTGAACAACCCCCAGATATGTATAGCACTCTGGAGACTGTAAAAAAAGACAGGATTATCTGTTTCAACCTCTTTCCTTGTACCTTTTTTTCCTGACCCTTAACTACTAAGGACCTTTGACTGCAATATAGGGAGCATCTTAGTAATGTATCTTTCAGGGCCAAATCTGCTACTTTGATCTTCTCCATTTTTGCTTTGCAAGTTCAAAGTAACCGTTTCCCTCAAAAAAACCGCTCAACAAATCCTCTGAGAAAGTTATTCAACCAAATAACTTCTGCTTATTATGGTATTTTTTCTTCTTTAATTAAAAAATAATACATTGTTAACGACTATCAAACCAAGAAACAGAGTATTTGAAAGAAATGCTTATTCTCAGGGTTCATTGAAATTATGCAGTGGAAAGTTCCTTACTGAACAGATAATAAAGCTCCAATATGGATTTTTAGTATCTTGGATTGAGGAAGAGCAGAGAATAAAATATATCCTAAGTAATATTTCTGAAGACTTTCTATCTTGTATGTAAGTGTCAAAAGGAAAAAAAGGAAAAGTCCCAAAAGGACAGGGCCTGTAAAACAGTCAGTTTTCTTGTCAAAGTGAAGTTTTCTGCAATACTTTTTCCAATACTTTATTTAATCTCATTTTCGTTGTCCTAAGTGAATGTGCTTATTCATTTTGCTGGGAGGATTTACACTGCAGTAAATCACAGAGCTCATTTATTACTTTTTGCCCCTCCTGATATTTATTCTACATTTGTATTTGTTTTAAATTCACCATTTTTCTTACACTTAGCAGGCCAAATCTAACTCCCATTTAAACCAAAGTCTCCCACTGACTTTAGTGGGAATTGAGTCAAACCTATATTCCCAATGTCATGTCAAATTATTAATCTTTCTTCTTAAAATTTTCATCTTTTGAACACTTGCAAGACCACTCTTTAGTTGTTCCTTGATAAAGCCTTTTTCTTCGTACACTTCTGCCTATGAAAACACCTGCTGTCACTCTAAATACAGTACTTAGCTCTTCGCGTAGCAGACATTGTGGCAACAAATTAAGAACCAAGAGAGTAGTTTTCGAGCTACATGCATCTTTGGTCTCATCTAAGTTATTAATTCTGTTGTTTACATGACAGAAACCTTGTTAAAAAAAGGAATTAAAATAATTGTCATCTGTAATTACTTGGGAGAACATGCACTCAAGAAAACTTCAAACTCACTTTGTGATACCAACATCGGCAACACAATGATGAAGAGGAAGTCTTTCACAACCAGACATTACCCCATCAATCAGTTTGCAGTCAGGAGAAAAATTGACTTTGTCATGATATGGTTCTTAAAGCAAAAGTAATAAATTCTATACAAACGGCAAGCCTACAGCGTAGCTAATTTATTCATTATCCACCCCAGAAAAATAATTAAGTCATGCTTTCTTTCCTGGCTCTTCATTACATTTTAGCCTTTTTCTGCAGCAGTCAGTGGCTGAATGCTTATTAAAATAAATTAGCTGCAAAACTTTTAACTCTGTCTTAAAGAAAAACTAATCCACTTTTCTAGTGGAAGCAACATTGATTAAATAAACCTAGTTTCATGCGAGCAGACTAATTCCTTTAGCCACAGTTTCCAATCTTAAATCATGTTGTATCTGTATTAGTTTGAGAAGTATATAACGAGCTGTGAGTTTATAATTGGTATTAAACTCTTTCTGTATGCATTGGAGTTTTTTAGCCTGGGTGATTTTAGTGATGGAAGGAAATCTTTGTGCAACCTATAGCTATTACTGTACTCATGTATTTCTTTCCACCATGTACGCATACACTCATTCAGGCATACTCTTCTATTCCTCTGATCCAGCTGTTTCAGACCGGCTGCCTTGACATGAATCAAACTGCTTCACAGTTACTAAATAGGAAGATCGCTTTAAGAAAAAAAGTGCCTACAAGCTTGTTCATGTTTCATACCAGAAATGTGGAATGCTGGGCGTTTAGAATAACATTTGAACCTGATCCACAAACAAGCTGAACTAATGGAACAATTAATGAACAACTGATGAACAATTCTCTCAAACTCTTTGGGTTTTGCATAAGAACTCCATTGTACAAGGCCAAATGCTGCAAAATGGACAAATAAAGCTGAAGGGTTTGTCACTATGTGACCTATGTAGAATTGCCCACATCATTACTTTTTTAAATATATAGGCTCATATTTTTAAAAATAAAGGTTTTATTTAAAGTGACCAGCAGCAGTCAGCCAACAGTTCACTAAGAAAAGTAATCTAGTGATGGGTCAGTCAGATCACACACTCAACAGCTCCCACAACAGAGATAACAAGAATCTGATGTGAGATAGTGATTAAATTAATATAACAATTAAGCCAGGGACAGATCCATCACCCCCTTCCCACGACCAACCTTGTCACAGGGCATCAGGGGGGCTGGCTGATGCAGAAGCACAGCTCAGCAATAACCGCAGCCTGAGGGCGCCGACATCCTCCGCTCACACAACGATCTCCTGTGCACTGGTGCACTTCCAGTGGTTCTGAATATTTATAAAACCCTCATCCTCATCTTCAGCACCTCATTCAGCTCCTCTGCACTAGGAAGGGTACTTTTCTAAAGAAGCCCTGTACTTCATGGATCTTAGTCCCTATAGTCCCTCATTACCAGCTGCCAAAGCTTCTCAGGATGGCAGAGTACTGTTGCACACAGCAGCCAAACCAACTCCTGTTTGAGGCTGGCTTTTGTCCCAGTGCAGAAGAACCATTTTGATGAAACACGGGAAAGAAAATACAAAAATCTCCTCTGCCGCATACCTTGATGGGGCCAACTGCACTGGACGGAAGGTGAGAAAATCTGCAAGGGGCGACTCTTTCAGATCACAAAAAGCATTCATGAGGGGGGGCACGCTCTCAGCTACAGTTAATTCAGCAGCAAACAATGAAGTACCTGATGGGCCTTGGTGACTGCTCCATCTTCTGGGCTGCCTGAGCTCTGTGGGACCTCAGGCAGGGAGCACAGGGTTGCAGGACCTGCTGCCCTACCGGGACAGGAGAGTCTGGCGCTGCCACACTGCTTGGATTGGACCCTTTTGTCTCCCAGAGCGGGCAGCCATCAGTCTCCCTGCCCTAATGTGAGAGACCACAACACCCCGTGCCATGTAATAACCCCTGAAACGTCCTATTTAAAAATCCACAGGTGCTGCAAGACTGAGAGAACAGACGGAGCAAACATTTTCTTTATTGTCAGTTCCCCGCCCCTCTTTCATTCGCTTCCCTTCCCTTTTTCTGTTCAGCTCATTTTATCTTAGACAGGCTGCGAGCATGAGGGTGGGAAGGGAATATGTCTGCTCTGACAGAAAGCTCCTCATCTGTAGACAGGAGCCCACCGAGGGACTCAAGCTAAGAAAGTGTTATACATTTTGTACTGATAATATCTTTGGTCTTTTCCTTACACTGTGGTTATAGCTATATCACATAAATTCTACCTATCCATAAATATTTTACTTAACAGCAATAATCAGGGAAGAAACCAAATACTAATAATTCATTGAAAAGAATCTTTCAAAAAAAATGAAATTTTATACCTACCAGTAGAACGTAGATTATTCGTATGTAATTGTCTGACTAGGCAACAAGCAAATTCAGGAATTTAGTGTGTTTTGAGCTATTTTTGTGTATTTATTTGGCTATGCCAAAAATTGTTAAATTGTTTTATGTTTACACCAGTGAATTATTTGATGGAGGTAGCTTACTTATTTCAATGGAAAAGCCGGATCTATTACAGAACTACTTCAGAATTTCTTGTCGTAGTAGTATGTTTAGTTCTTCTATGAGCTTATTAGAAGAAAATGTTTGCTTCTTATACTGATACAGTGGTGAAGAAATTTACAATTTTCTGAAATTAATTTGGTGTTAATATTCTCATGTGAAAAATCTCTGATTTCAGTTATATGTGTATTGCCATAGGACTATTTAAAGTTAGTTTGTGTGATATACTTGTAACTAGTAACAACTGGAGGCCTCTAATAAACCGAACAAAAGAAAAAATGTCCTCTACTGTTCTACTGAAGATTCTCACATCAATGACAACTCATTAAATTTTGTATATGGCAATGGCTTTCTGTTCCTTAATTGAATAATCATAAATCTTATCATTAATTAAGTTTTGAGGTAAAAATATTTTGTTAAGTATATAACAAAATAGTGTTGTTAGGAATAATCTTCAAAGTTTTCTTTTCAGCATCAAGTAAAAATTAGTTTCTGGTTGACCTACATATGTTTTTCTCAGCAAAGGTTCTGTGTGGAAGCAGATGTTATAGAGAAAGCAGTACAAGACAGCAGGTATTTTTTGTAATACTTTAGTCAGAATCAGGTTTTGAAAGGGAAATTGTACTAGAAACTTGATTATTGACACTGGGATGAAAGTCCTGAAATAAAGGATTACTCTGCATGTGAAGTGACAATTTTACTTTCAGCCTGGTTTATACACCTACATAAAACAAATTACACTTAAAATATATGCAGTGTCTGCAGCACAAATTTCTCTGTCCTAGGAAATAGCTCAGCAAGGCCTGAGTTTTGGCAGCTGCTTTAAGAAGTATGAACCGTTTTGGTGGGCCAAGCCATCGGGAGAAGGAAAACAAATACCTTTATACTCATTGTTAACTAAATTGTTTCCTTGGTAGGTTTTTAATTAATACACTAAATTGCTACAAGTATTTACAGAATCGAACTCCAAAGTGGTTTAGCCGAGTCTAAGAAAAAGAGTGCAGAAGTAAATGCATGTGTGTGCATAGTTACACGTACGTACAGACACACTCATTGTGTGTGAACATTTTATACAGAACTGTGAATAAGAAAGGACAGTCTTCAGGCTGAGATTTAGGGCTCTGATAGGACTCCAGGAGCTGAGGTGTTCTCACATTGAAAAGTGTCCTGTGAACTCACAGAAACAAAAGATGACATTATTGTTTTTGACATTTTATTGCTCATAGGGCACACAAATTCCCAGAGTATATTACATTTGTATTAGAATATAAGGTCCTCCCTTACAAAGTTAATTTTGGAATTGTGCAAATAAAACATGAAACAGTGAGATACTGCAATAGGAGAGAGGATTATGGTATATTATTTATTCTAAGTCTGACAATTGCCAATAGAGAACATTTCTGGACAGTCCAACTTTGCCAAGAGGATTTTTTGTGCCCTCTTTCAAGCATGCATTACATTTAATTAACTTTTTCCTCTATATATATGCTGTTGTCCCCTGTTGATGAAGCATTTGAAATTTTATCATTTTTATAGAGTAATTGGATATTTTTAATTAGCTATTAAAAAGTAAGGTGGGGGAGAATGTGCAGTCTATGCAAATTACATAATGTGATTTCTTTTAATTCGATTTCTCAGATTTTACCAAAGTTATAGAGAATAAAAGAAGTATAGGATAAAGCACGAATACATGGTATTTTTGTGCTATGTTTATTCTTACTCTTGTGTAGCTAAAAATATTTTTCAAACTTTTTTTTTAAGAAATACTAAAAATCTGACAAATCTGATACAGTTTGATTTTGTATGTCACATTGTCCCATAATGCATATCTATTCGTCAATAGTATTAAGAAATGTGGAGAGGAATGAGATCTGACATTCCTGAAATTATGGACTTGAAATAGAAATTTTACCATAATTCTTCTACAGCCAGTGGAAAGACATGGACCATGCCACAGACTCAGGCCTGGGGAGACCAGAGCCTCCCTTTCGAGACTCTGTGATGACTCAGAAGGGAGTGTATGGAGACTAGCTTTTCAGATCAGACACTTCAAACAGAGTGACTGACTCCCATTCCAACTTAAATTTTGTGTGAGCACACTTTCAGGAGTTTCAATATTATGATTTCCAAATCTTAATAGCAGTCACATTTCACACAGAGTGAAATCTCAGCTGTGTTTCTAAAAAGCCCCCCATCTTCAGGGTCCCAATCTTCAATGCTTGAAAGGCCTGAATGCTAGCACACGTCAGTCTAGGGTTTTAAGGGGAAAAGTGCAGATTCTTCTTCTTTAAGGACCTTTTTTTCATATCTATGCTCCCCTTCACTGGATCCTGCCTCTATAGGCCAAGAGATGTACTAAAACAGGTGCTCAGGAAGGACTGTCCCAAAAGTCACTCGGCTGTTGCTGAATGCTTACTTCTCCTAAAATTAGGACCTCTGATATCATTCAAGTGGATGTAAGTGCCCCAGCTTCATAACTAGCTAGATGAGCTAATCCAAATGCTTGGAGGAGCCTGTCCTTCACAGTCTTGTGCTAGCACTCATTAATGTAATTATCTCCAAAACAGAAAGGATTTTTTTTTTTAGAATCCTATTAGAAACAAGGAGTTCGCTGTTTTGATACTGTAACTTAAAATTCTAAGTACTTCCAAATTAAGAGACATGATGTACATTTTCAATGAACTAATGTGCAATTTGTAACAAGTGAAATATATCACATGAAAATGATTTTGCGGTGATCTAAACCCAATTAACCTCAAAGAATGCTATATGAATATAGACTGTGAAAGATTTTAATTATAGCTGAAAATGCTATGCAATTATTGTCCAAGTCTGGTAGATACATTTTATGTTGCCTACTGTTACTATGTACTGTTAAATTTTAAAGTGGAAGCAGAAAAAATTATTATCAAATCAGAATGGTAATTTGAAAAGTGAAGGATTGAATGCTTGTTGACCACTTGAAATAATAATTTAGGCAGTCTTTTCAAAACAGAATTTCCTTTAGAAAAGGAAATAAACCATAGCTCTTATACTACAGGTATGTGCTTGAAACAAAATTAAATGAAAATAGATTAGTAAAGGACCAGGTATCAAGAAGTTCCAATTGCTGTTTCTAATAGCAAAAATGTTTGCTACTCATCTCATGAGTCTACTTAAAAGTCTTCCGTCACACAGAGCTGTCTTACAGCTTGGGACTACAGTTTTGGAAAAAAATATGACCTGAAGTATTTGTGATATTTTTATAGCAGCAGGATAAAGTTCAAAATTGTTCCATCCATTCCTCAATACATAAAGTTAGACACAAAACAGTGGGATGCAAAGACTTCCATTCTTGTAAATACATCTGCAATGTCTTTATTCCATTTGGAGGTTCAAACAGGTAATATAAATAATCTTCATAAAAATACAGTGGATATAATTGTAGCTATAATAAAAGAGGGTTAAAGGACAAAATTTAAGTTTGTTTTTTTTTTTCAGAAGAAAAGCAAATAACTTCTTTGCATTCATTTGCTGTTTAATTTAAGCACTGGCAAGAAGTACTGTAATACTCCCATTTTACAGACAAAAATGAGGCAAAGCAAAATTTAAGCACTTGAATAAGGGATCTGCTTAGGGATTCACTATAAAGTGATGTTCTTTGTATTAAGAAGCTGTGAACCTAGCACATATTTGATGCTTTCATGTTATACAAAGATCTTCTTGGACTGCACAAGGTAATGTTGCATTTGACACAGAGACAGAATAATTTAAGTTGTAGGGGACCTTTGGCGATATCTGGTCCAACCTCTCTCTCAAAGCAGAGCCAGCTTTGAAGTTAGAGCCAGCTTCGAAGTTAGGCCAGGTTGCTCAAGGTCATATTCAGTCGAGTTTTGGATATCTCCAAGGACAGAGCTTCCACAACCTCTCAGGGCAACCTATTCCAGTACTTGACCACCCTTATTTTGAAAAAAATGTTCTATAGTTAGTCATATACTCTTACAGTAGAAAAGTCTCAAGTCTCATGATGAAAAAAAGAAACCGTTAATCTAATTCAGCTGGTTCAGTACTTTTGCTTTGTTTTTTACTCGAAGCTAAGTGACATTGAGTGCAGAAGGCACAAGAAATCATTAGATAGACAAAAGCTGCTATTAATTTTCAGTATGCTACTTTTGGAGACCAGCTACGCTTGACGGCCGCTTTTTCTAGCAATTGTGTAGAGTCTGTGTTGCCATTATCCATGTATTCTTGTGATTTTATAGGTTAATTAAATCCAGAAATCAGAATTCAGAAAAGCTGAGTTACGAAATATATTAACAAAGATGGGGTTTCATCCCTTACCAACCAGTTTTTTACCCTTGTGAGTTAGATGAAAATGGAGTCCAAATGATCACAGAAAGCTAATTGTCTGCAGGGCACAAGGTTTGATCAGTGTAAAATCAGCAGCAATGAAGAAGAAACAATGGAAGAGGGTATTGACAACTTCTGTTAAAAAGGGGCAAACATGATCAGCAGGCAAATTGACTACCAGACTTGAACAGATTTGTATCAGAGGGAAAGACCTGAGTCTGAGGGCTGAACCAAGACCACAGAAGGAACCTAAGACCCCTGAAAGGATGGATCCCACACTAAAGCATTCCGTGGGCAATGAAAAGGAAGAAAGTTTCTTGCAGGGTTGTGTTTTTCCCTCATCTGATGTATCTCCCATGTTTCGCCTATGAGGAAAAAAAGTAATTGGTTAAAAAAATTCATGCAAATTTTCCATTTCATTTTATTCACCTAGAGAACAAACCATAACTCAGGGTGGAAAGTTACAAGGACCATACTTCTATTACAAGGACTATACATAGATGGAGTCTAGGTTGGCTACAGAAAGAATCTTCTGACATGAAATACTTTTCTAAATGCCCAGCTAGTATTTAGAAGAATATTCCTCATACCATAAGTGACATCCTCCTATAGTAAATATGAATCAAATAGTTACAGTTGTAATCAGATAGTTATTGAAATAATACCATCAAGCCCCGTTATGTAGTAAGTCACAAGCTGCGGAAAAGGCAGAGATTTCTGGTGTACCCAAGAGTTAGATTTCCCCCTGATTTGCCTGAAGAGGGTCTTGGTACTCTGCAATACTTCTGTAATGGAAGACAGCCTTAATCCTGTGCTGCCTCCTCTGCCCTGAATCTCCTAATTTCAAGATGCCCATCACTCCTTTCTTTAGGATGCTATGTCAGTCTTAGGACACTGATTCTCTACGTAATTTTTTTGCTTACTTCTGGATTTCATCTTGGTATTCTGAGCTCTTCCTGAAAGAGATAAGAAGTTAAATTAGGTAACACAGATTTTTATTTGGGGTTTATTTTTCATTCTCTTTTTTCAATAGATTCTTGAGTAATTCATAACATTTTCATCTGACATACTAACTTCTTCCATCCCTGAAGCAGTTAAAGCTTCTTGCACCATTTTAGTTATATACTGCTTAGAGTCCTAGGTTTAGGACCTTAATTTGAGTTTGACAGATCAGCTTAGATTTTACTTTGAACCAAAAAAACCAAAACGCAGAACTGTATGAGCATTGTAATAAAATAACCTTGAAGAGACAACTTAATTAGTATTTAAGTGATCCTGAATTACAATGAAATATGAAAACCCACCTGCATATCAAATAAAATCAGAAGATCATTGCCTTTATAGTAAATATCATTTCAGTTCATAACAACTGGATTTCTTAAAGAATATATCATCAAAAGATAATACATCATTTCAAAGATTTAACCACATAGGAATGCATATGTGATGCACTGGTTTACAGGAAGGACTGGGAATAAGCAAGCCCAAAGTGTGAGTATGAGCCATGTTCATATAGAACACCCTTGGAAAAGTCATTTTCACCTGTTAGTGCTTCAGCCAGCCCAGCTGGAATATTGCATAAAAAGCAAAAGCCAATTGATAAGCAGATGTTGCTTTTAGGCATCTGGCTATTAAGTGACATACTCTGACAGGGATAATTTCACACTGAAGGCAGAAAGGGCCTTTTGTTTTGATGTGCTTATCCTGGTTTTGTTTTGTTTGTTGTTTTTTTTTTTAAATACATACTTGGGTTAAAAAGAGAAAAAAATACCTATTTGATGGAGAGTTGTTATTCAGTGCTCTGTTTCTGCACCTTTCTTTATCTCCATGGTAAGGTACTTTGCCAACTATGGAGAAACAAAATTCTCACAATGTCAGGCTGAGCCTGGAAGGCATTCTGACATCAGCACAAGCACGATGATTCACGCTATAGATGAAGTCTTGCTGCCCAAGGGACTCTTGCTGTTTTCTCTTTTTTCCTGAGATACCTCAGCAACAAGAATGCAATGAACTCTGAACTGAAAGTTTGAGATAAGGGAACACTCAAGAAACAAAAAACCCTTCTGAAACAGAAAAGCTGGTGGAGACACAAACCCAAACACATTCTCCTCACAGGTATTGCTATTCTGCAGCTAAGCAGAGGATCTGCCTTTCTCTCACTTAAACTGTGCATGCTGCAGTCTTGTGCTCACTTACTTCAGAGACTATACAGTGAAGAGAATTCTGATGTTTGTGGCTGAAACCTAGGAGTAATATAGAGGAAATAAAATATGTTCTTTTTTTAAATAATTTTGCTGAAATTTGTGCTATTATAAGATTTTTTCCCTCCCTCTCCACAAAAAAGAAAAAAAAATTTGAAAGATAAGAGGCAGCTGCAACAGCAGAGACAACTAAGAAACATGATGGAGATAGTGACCCAGAGTCACAGAGCTGCTAAAAAGGACTTTCTAGACTGGTGGCAAGTGGTTTGGGGTGAGATATTTGGAATAAAAGCAAGGACACTTTAGCACGTTTATTCCAGGACAGAATGGATTTTGGTCAGAGTGAAGTACATCTGTGGATAGCAAAAAGAAAGAGTGAGAAAAGGTAACAAGGCATAACACCTTCCTGTAAGTCTTGGAAATGACCTTTTAATATGCAGAAAAGCAAATTTGATCCCAAAGAATGTGTGCTATAGGCTATTATGGAAAGATATTAAGGCAATCAAATAGATGTGGTAGAAAATGTCACCCCCCAAATATGTCTCCAAATTTTATATTAAAAAAATAAAGAATGCATAATTGGATCACACAAAAAATAAAGTAAATAGAAAAAAGAAAAATATGAGGGAGGAAACAAGGCAGTGATTGTCAGGCAGGAAAGGAAGCATACTGAGTTCAAACCTACCAAGACTAATTTGGCTATCGTAAGATATACTATTAATATGAATTTTAAATAAGAACTGAAACTTCATGCATTATTTTGATAACAAATAACAACAAAAATCCAAGTTATTTTAAATAATACATTGCCAAAAATGTAGGGATCAAAATAACTCGTATCTGCCAGCACCTATGATAACTGTATTTTTTCATGTTTCCAGTTCCATGCCTTTGGGCTGAGATGTGAAACAATTTCATTTCTAATGACAATTTTTTGCAATTATCTCATAGGAGCTGCCAGCAGCTCCTTTCTGCTGCTGTGATGTAGCAAAAACTAAAGTCACCTGCAATAGACATGAATCGTTTAGTAACTGGAACAACTTTGTGACCTGCCCCAATTATTCACTTAATGAATTGGTGAAGATGATGATAATGAAGACGATGATGATGCAGAGCAGCCCTGGTGTGTCTGCCTCACAATGAGGTCCAGTATTTCTTTCAATTACAACGGGTGAAATTAGGAAAATTCTGTTGATATGAATGTAAAATGACAGCACTGCAGCACTAGGCTCTCTCTAGAGCTTTCCAACTCTGCTGAAACTTCTTTTAGATGTGCTACAGGGCACAGAGCAAAGTCACTTAATCAAATACTTCACTTTAAGCATATGTGTAATACCATCCCCATTCATCAAAGTAGTCACTCTGTGATTAATGTTAAACAAATGGGACAAAGTAAAACCATGTGCTTAAGATTTGAGCTTAAATGCTTTCTTGAGAGTAGAACATAGAACTCATTTCTTTGAAAGAACTATATTCTAAATTCTTGGCTGAATGGTGTTTGCTATGTTTTGAATAATGACACACATGGACATCTGACAACATCTCTTGAGTAAGAATTTTTATTTCTCAGCAGAATAAGAAAACGTCTTGTTTCCGTGTAGTTATATGACAAATAAACTTCTGCATAGATATCCTTTGTTGCTCCTAGTCTAACATTGTGGGAGACTCCTCATGTATTAAATTTAGCTATACAGAATGACACTTCAGAAAAACTGTTTCTCTCATAATAATGAAAAATTGTGCTGAAATTCACTGATTTAAGAGAGACGGTGTAATGACAAGACTCAGGGGGCCCAAAACCACTCATGACTAGTATCCACTGGTAACCATATTGTTTCTATAATAAAAACTATAAAACTCTCAGTGTAATTAATTGCTATTCTCAGGGTTTGTAAAGCGAAGTACTGGGTGACAGCATCCAAACTTAAGCATTAGGTATCATTTGGGTATCTGCTTCCAGTAATGTTTTTTCTTTTGCCTTGCAATTTCCACTCCTAAATAGGGAGGATTTGGTTCATAATTTGGTGAGGAATTTTTATAACTAGGTTTAAGTTATTCTATAAATTGAATAATGGTTTAGAACATATTATGGTATGGCTACTTTTTGTTTATTCCTTAAGCTAAATCTTATTCAGTACAAATGCTCAGTTCTCTCTGAACTGGAGCCATATTTTTCCTAACTTTACATATACTGGCATATGCTTAAATAAGGAGGTTGGGGAAAATGAAAAGTGTCTCTGCCACCACAATCTCAAGAGATTTAAAACACGCATCTACTTGTCTTAAAAATGCTCTGTGCAATAATTCCAAAGACAGGCCACTAAAAATTTGGGTGCTTACGACTTAGAGTGTTATTAGGTCCACTCAATTATCCTTTCATTTGAAATCTACAGCACTACTTCAGCACCTCCAGCGTTTTGGGACTCCAGCCTCTTTTGTGCTGAAGCTTAATTGCACTCCCCATACAGTGATTGCTCTCACATTTTGTTATTATGCAAAATAAAAGGGACAAAATACCGCTAGCATTTTAAAAGAAACAAATGAATAGAAAGAGATTGTGAAGTTCTCCCCTATATTATTTTTCTTTAACTGCATGGTGATCAAGCATTCCTAGAATGTATTTAGTTATTGTAAATTCTATTTGAAGTCTTCCTTATTTATTTATTTTTCAGTTCATTACATTCCAAAAACACCTCAATTTGAAATATGGATGTGCTGTAAAATTAATACCGGAGATGTTCTATGTATGTGAATGTATACAGGTGCATACACATGTGTCCACATTACAGTAACAACAATAATTACAAGAATTCACATTTAAAATCTGAATAGTCTGAATAACAAAATTTATTTTCTCAGTGCAAGAAACAGGAGTTCATAAAAACATTTATTATTCTACCATTCCTTATTAAAATACAACCACACTACAAAGAACTATAGAATTCTGGAACATATTATAATTTAGAATAATACACCTATACCTTCTGCAGCATTAAACTTTCATTCCCACTGGACAGAAAACTGTTTTTTCAGCTATTCAGACACCGAGAAGTAACAGTTTTATTCTTATCCCAGAAAAGAAGATATGTGTATTTTCTTTAAAACTGAAAATCTTCAGAGTCAGTCATTCCTTAAAGTGCTGAATGACCCCATTGTAGCTATACTTTAAAAAAATATTATTCTTTGCATAGTGGATAATGGAACAATATGAGATTGAAACATTGTTTATTCAGAATTTCCCTTTCTTTTATGGGTGGGAAAGATTCATTGTCCAAATACTACATAATAGTCTAAAGGACATGCTTCAGGGAACACAGAGGGTTGGGAGACATGTATGCAATTCTCTGGTCACTGGTGTATAACTAAGTAGTCCAGAACTATAGTTTGCTTCAGCCCTGCCTTACAAACAAATGGTAATCTGGGAACTGCAGCACATCCGGTACCTTTTGGAATTTTCAGAGAAACACTTTTCCCATGTTTCAAGTAACAATGGCAGATAAAGACTGTCAACTTCATGTCATGGTGGACTGGAGGTGTCATTGTTCTGCTTTCAGGCAGGCCTGGCTGGTCCAGCTGTGGAGCTACTTAATCTCTGTATGATACAGCTTTGTTTTTCTCCATGATATAAACACAGTATCATGTACAGACCTTGGTATCAGCTATAACAGGAGCATCTCAGAGGCACCTTTATGTTTAATTCAGATATTTCTTCAAGCTACAGAAGTGTGAAGGGACCAAGTTTTGTAACCTTATGATTTCTGTAATGTTCAAAAATTGTACGACAAATACTTATAAAGATCATAAGTTTGTGGATTCTGGACAAGCATAAATTAACAGTGAAGAAATAATAAGATATTAATTTATTTTATTTACAAAATTGAAAACTGCTTTGAAGTGTGATCAAACCAAACTTCCTGAGCTAAAAAATCCAACCTGATTCTTAGAATCACTGGGATGACATAAAAATTAACTATTGAATGTAGAGGAAGCTGCTGCAAAAGCTGAGATGAAAATAAAGATATGGTGAATATCAGCCATGTTTCATAGATGTTCCAGTGAATGCTCATGAATTTGTATAACAAATTCATGGAAGCTTACTTTTCAGTTAAGTTACGAAAAGTCATTGGGCAATTCGGGGACAAACCTTTCAGCAGGGCCTGTTGTGGTAAGACAAAAAGTAATGGTTTTAAACTAAAAGAAGGTAGGTTCAGACTAGATATAAGGAAGAAATTTTTTACAATGAGGGTGGTGAAACACTGGAACAGGTTGTCCAGAGAGATGGCAGTTGCCCCATCCCTGGAAACATTCAAGGTTAGGCTGGACAGAGCTCTGAGCAACCTGATCTAGTTGCAGATGTCCCTGTTTATTGCAGGGCAAGTTGGACTAGATGACCTACAAAGGCCCCTTCTAGCTCAAACTGTTCTATGAATCTATGAATTTTATTTTTACTTTGGCCTGCAGTCTCAAACAGTGAATCAGTTAAAAAGAAAAGTACTTCTAAAAGCAAGTATTCTTGTGAAAGCCCTATAACTGAAATGGCCAAGATTTGCACAACTCTAATTGCAATCATTGCACAGCAGGTTGCTGATTATTTTAGACTGATTTGTATGAAACATAGAGAAATTCTGAATATATTGAGAACCATGATTGAGATAATAAATTGATTGATATTATAAAAGACTGAATCTGCTTCCATGAAGGAAATAGTATCCACCTAGCTTCTGAAATTACTCAACATATTGCAAAAATATGTAAAATAAGATTAGGAAAATTCTTGTAAACTAACAAATAATCATATAATCTTATTTGAAACATTGAAATTGAAATGGACCTTTTATTTGCTTAATAGTCTCCATAGGCATCTATGGATGAGAGCAAACATGCTTACAAGTGTTTGAGTCCGTGCTTGGAATCGATATAAGAAAAAAATGAGAGCTTGAGAGACTCAGTCCTTTCTTATATCTTTTCCAAATGCAGTTTATTTTTTTCCGCATCCTTTAGACTCATCTATCTTTTCCTCAGTTTCAGAACTCCCAAATCCCCTCTTTTGGGTTTTGGTATTCCTTTTCCTTCATTCTCTCATTGCTGGAGTTGTACTGAATCTGACAGGGCAGTTTGGTACTTCCTGATGTAGACATGTTAACCCACATCCTGAACAAGTGTAGCTGCATTACCGTGATCATCTCCCCAAGACAAGTAAACATTTCTGCAGGTTTGACCAGCCTAAGTCAAGGTAGTGATAGGACTGTGAACCTGCAGTCTTCTCCAGCTGCTTATAGTTAATGGAAATTTACAAAAATCTGTAATACCTTCATTTTTTTCAGATACATTCTTTGGCTCAGGAATCCATTTTCTTACTCCATCTGAAATCAGATAGGCTGCATATACCATAACTTAGAATTGGACCAGAGGAAGATGGCTAAAACCAAACCTGATCCTTGACCCAGCTTTGATTACCACGGCTATACCATGGAAAGGCCACTAATGACAAAACAATTCAGGGCATCTGTGGCCTTACACCCTACCTAACTGGACACAAAGAAAGATTAAATGCTTTATTTCCATATACATTTATCTTTTCTTAATAAAGGAAAAGAGAAGTTATGTACAGTTGTTTTTTCCCAAGTGAACAGGAAGAGAAAAGGCGTCCTATTTTAGCCTTTAAAGAGGTAATAGTGTCGATTTTCCACCAGTAACTCAGTATTACCCGGAAATGCTTTACCAACACTTATATCTGCTCATAAAGAGTTCATGCCAGAACTCTTTGTTCAGATACACGACTAAGACAGAAAGGTTTATGCTGACAAAAGAGGAAATCTTCAGTGGAAACCAACAGGATTGGTAATCTCCAAATATGGGAACCAGAATATCAGGCTTTCACTCCTGCAGAGTTGATGTAACAACATTTCTAACCTCTTTATAAAGCACAGACCCTTCAAACTTTGCATCAGTTCTTATCTTTCGGAAAGATGCCAATAGATAGCACATTAAGAGATAGTGTCTTCACAATATACAGACAATGAATGAAAAATCATTAGCAGATATCTGTTGTACAAAGTAACTGTTTCTGTGTTAGTGCACAAGAAGGATCTTCTCTGTATGTGCCATAGTGCAAAGATCAGCCACAGCAGTGTTTCTCAAATGTGTTGTGAATTTTATCCTGCATACAGAAGTAGCTTCCCTAAAGGAGGGTAAGCTGTGGTCCTTCCTGCACTGACATGGAGACCACGTCAAAGAAGCTGCATCAAGCTCAGCCGAACTGAATGGACTTGAGGAAATCCCAAATGGTCTTTTAGGATATGGCATGTCTCTCTTGGCCATGTGCTCCTCCACGGCCCTGGCAGGTATCTTGAGCCACTATGACTGCACATGATTTCACTGCCTGCAGGCTCTTCAATATCCCCTTGTTCAAATAGGATTTTTTTTTATTTTTGGAGGGAACAAGGTACTTTCTGTTTATTTAAGCTGAGAAAACAACAAAAAAGAAAATTTTAAGAATATAATGAATTTTTAATAGCATTGAAACAGGCAGTTATTTCCCCTGGATTGATTCAATTGGATCATTAAATTTCTTTTTTTGGGTTTAATAGAGAATTATTGAAAAATCAATGTATACATGCTTGAGATCATGGAAATGATGATATGTCAAAATGTCAGAGGGGCTGAAGGGGTAATGATAGAGTGTGGAAGAAAAGTCTCCCTTTGACTGCTATACTTGGAAACTGAAAGGCTGAAAGTTTCTCACTAAACACAGTCTTTTAATTTTGAAGCATTTGACATTCATTGTGACTCAATAATTTTTTTTTAAAAGAAAGCATTCCCCAAAGATATCACAGAAATTATTCTTCCACACCTAAATGAAAGTGACAATAACTTGGTAAGTCTCCTAAGCATACTTCAACTATACGTGAAGTCACGTATGATAGTCAGCTAAGAAATTCAGTAATGAGAAAAAAGAATTGTGGATTTTACACAGTGGTTGCTGTCAATGGCAGGTATTTCTACAATTTTAAGATTAGCAAGTGCATTTTGGACTGTAGATTTATAAAAAGATATATGAATGTCAAAGCTCTAATAGAGTTACCAGGATATCGCTCCTTTTTAACCTGCAGAATGAGTTCAAGATTTTCTTTACGCCTTCTCTGGGAAAAAGGGAAAACTATCTAAAAATAAATAACAAACAGATTATGTTTCGCTCATTTGCAGAGTACTTTAGATCTTATTTCTTTTGATTCTGGAAGATTCTTTTTGTTTTGCAGTGTATTTCAAGAAGATGCTTAAAAATACTGGCAAAGTATGTTCTGAAATTTTGTGTCTAATTTACCTGAGTTTGGACAGTTTTTAAAACCTTCTGGGACCTCTTTTGTGATGTCATCATTTTTTTTACTTCAAGATGTTAGTGCCAGCCATCACAGTTATGGCTAGCCCATGTTATGATAAGAGTTTTGTGTGCCCTTTTAAGGTAGTTTACATTTCCTTTAGTATGTGCAAAAGGAAGAAGTAGTGAGTGAAGCTTTGCCCATTGAAAATTATTTCCCTGAGATCCATAAGCTGACACTCCACAGTTAACTTTGAATACTATATTAAAAAAGCAAAGAAAAACAACCCCAAAGAAAACAAAGAAAACCCCAACCCTGTGCACATATAAAGGTGCACATATGAAAATATTTATGAAGAGACAGAATTTGGATGCCCAACAGCCCGAAGTTGATTTATGAATTGTCATCTGCCTCCCACAACCCTCTGTCCGAATTATAGTTTGGAATATTATTTGAGTTCTACTTTTACAGAAAAGTACAAATATAAAAGTTTTGGCCCTTTCGTGTCAGACTAGGCATATGCCCCTTAAAAATCTTGGTGTAGGAAGTGTTCTTTAATAATTTCCCTCTTCATGGCCATGTAACTCATATAATTACAAAATACATTTCTTCCAATTTTTAAAACAGAAACTATAATATTGTCTTACTTCTTATGGTTTGTGTTAAGAAAACATTTAGCAGTCTCAGTACTGACCTCAGACTCCACTATGATGTGAGGTAATGGAAGAATAAAAAAATAGATCTTGCTTACAAGAGACAAGAGGTTGATAACAGACAGAAGGGGGCAAAGGAGATCTAATTTTCATCACGGTTATGGGCTGTGGTTCCTGCAAGACAGTAACTGAATTTTAGTCAAACATTTTGTAGGTGAGTGGCTTTTTTTCACTGAATATGTTTACTGGAAAACAAAATTTCTGAGTTGAATTGAGTAGGTTCTTTCTATCAAATAAAAAATGCACATAGGTAAGTAAGTAACAAAAAGGTTCAGTTTTACATTTATAAAGCAAACCTGTTAAAACTTGTTTTATACCATCATTTCTTTGTTTAAAAATTGATACTAATGAAAAAAATCTGAAGTATCCAATGAAAAATGAAGCCCTTTGTTTCAAGATTAATAGAATTCCAGTTAACAAGTTTTCTTCGTATTCAACCTTTTTGTTACAAACTTTCTAAAACCTTATCACCCTTTTTATTTCTCTAAAATTACAATGTTTTGCTCTCAAACCAAATGTCCACCCTCCACTTCTATTGATGATCAGAGTTTTAAGGAAGTGTTTACCATGCTTACCTGAAATGGAAGTTGTACTTTCATGGATGTTTGCACTGTTCCAACTAACCTAACCATGAGCAACAACATGACAAAACCATGATCTTTTTTTAAATTGTCATTTTTTTTAAAGGTTTATGTTACTGGCAATAGGAGAAAGAAGTTTGCTGTTTAATAGCCAATTAATTGAATCATAGTATGTCCCCATAGTTTGGGACTGGCACAGTGATGAGCCAGAGTGGAAGGACAATGCAGCTACGTGCTTGGAACTGCAGGTCATAATGAAAAGACCATAAAGCCCCAACACTGGGCCATCGTACATATGTGCTCAGACCAGACTGATGATGAGCTAAAGATGATACTGAAAAGCAAGATGAACAGATTATGCCTGATAGAACAGAAATAAAATAATGGGAATCATTCAAATAAAAAAATTATTAGCAAAGTAACAGATGATCCATTCCAGTGGTATCACAAGCAGATATACAATGTAAAAATGTGTATTTTAGTGACTGAGATACAGGATGATGAAAATATAATGAGATTTTGTTTTTGTCTATGGGGTAGATCTAGGGACCATGTGATACACCACTTTCACAAATGGTTTGATTCTGTATTTGTAGACTTTCACTCTGCTTCAGAGGATACAAAAAAATCAACCATCTTTCAGCCTCAGATAACTAGTCACATGCTGTCAATGTCAAAGGCTCAGTTCTACACCTAACCTGGGTTCACATCTGCGAGTGAACGTTTCTCTGTCCACTGCTAATTAAAATTGTGTCCTTCGAATGGCAATAATTCCCCCACTTCCAGTCTGTGTGTGTAGTTAGAAATCCCCATTTATCTCTGACTATAGAGACATGGCTCTTAAGCTGAAGCTGTTGCAACTCAGACTATTTCAGTTCAGGAGGTGGATGGGTCAGTACCTATGGGTACTAATAACATATTCTCTGGTTCGTGACAGGCCTAGTATGAAGGCATGATTAACTTTCTCAGCAGGTGTTTTTTTTTTCCACACCAGAGGTGACTGTATGCATAATTACTCCTTTATTTTAGATTCCTGATGGACTTTTACTAGAGTGATATTATCAAGTGCCTATGTGGCATCAATTTCTGATGTGGCTTCTTGGTGCTGCTTTTTTTTTCACCCAGAAACATAACATTACCCTGATCCTCTGTTTTGGTGATCAGGGGTACCCACACATCTGTACTGTAGCTTAGGAAGGTTTTCTGTAGTGCCAGAGTGATATTAGTCTCTTGGATAGCCATTATACGATTTTCTTAAATTGTATCACAGAAAAATATCTACAGCCCTGCAAGCTTCTCTTTTAAAGACATGTAATTAACAAATTCATAATACATGATCCTGAACTTTTTATGTCCTTGGTAATTTTATCATTGATTTCTTATGCCTTGGTCCTGGTCATTTAAGTGTAAATTCAGATTTGATGGTAGTTTTAGTGAGATACCAACTGCAACTTGCTTTATACAAAGCAGCTTAGACTGCTTTAAAAGTGCAATAAAATGTCATCCAAATAAAGAGAATGAATAATGAAACCTTTTGAAACTAGGCATGATCAAAGGGTAAAACTTTGTTTGCTCCCTCTTAACCTCAGTGTATCTTTTATTTAGAAGTAGAGAATTTGTGATCCTCGTGCTGCTGTTGGTTATTGTAGAGCTAAATTTGGCTATTTCAGTATAAATCATGAATAAAAAAAGCATAAAATATTAACTGAGTTGTTTAAATAGGCTTCACAATCTCCATCTCTCCTGCAAATACTAAAAGAATCTTGCTAATTTGGTGGTTTCCTCATAAACGTTTCCACAAACAAATGGCTCAAAACATTCTTAAAATGTCCTTTGGGCTGCTGTCCAAAAAAACCTTTAAAAACACCTTCTATTTATCCTTCTTTAGTAATCAGTCAGACCTGTGAGTTGTCATCATGTCTAAACATTTACAACTTATCTCACATTTTGCACTCAGCAGTAAGTCTTCAAAAAAGACTCAAGAGCTCAAATCTTGGACAAGCATAATTGAAGGCTACAATCCTGATTTGATTACAGCTAGTGACAAAAACTGAAAAAAGAATTTAGCTTTTAATGTAGACAAAGTTAAGCAGCAATTCAAATTTAAATAATTGAATGCTAGCATAGTTCATTTACCAGGCGTTGCAATGGCACCAGATTTCTTAAAAATCTTTTTAAAGATAGATTTTATTGAGCTTAAAAGCAAAAATGTCTAATGCGAATTTTTTTGACTACGAGCGTCCTTTTGGGCAACAAGCTACACAAGCTGTAAGTCACCAAAAAAACAGAGTTCATAGCTACCCACATCTAATTCATACTGCTGTATGCAACCCTAAGGTGACAATTATTTTTGAATTCCATAACAAATAGAAGCTCGATTTGATGGCTAACACAGAATAGCTGTTTTTTTCCTTCTTGCAGCCTGGAGAAGACCTCATGGCTGATAGCAATATGTCACCTCTAATCTTATTTCCTATTCCCAGACTATATTTTCATGGAGATTTTTTTATTTTATTCTGCATTCTACAAGCTGATACAGCACTAGCTTTTTCCATTAAAAAAAAAAAGGAAAAAAAGTAGTTACTTTATCAGGGGCTAAAATGATTGCATGGACTACACTTCCAATCTGTAAGAATACTTAATTTTTTACTAGGACTTTTGGGAGTGGGGTGGTAATGATTTTAGTTAAAAGTTAATATTTTTTCTGGGTAGAAAATGAATTTAAGAGAGTCTTTGTAATACTTTTTGAAATTCAATAGAAAGACCTTACCAAATAAATTGAACATATAGTTCTATTTCAAAAGATACAGCTGTACACTGTGTTTTACTAACATAATTTTCAAAGGTATGTGGAAAACACAACATACTTCATTAACAGCACCTACACATTTAGCAATACTATCAGTGAAAAGATGTCTAACTATTGGACAAGTTTTAGGGTTGATTTATATCAAAAAAGGCAATTTCAGTACTCCATTTTCAAAGCAACTATAACATTACAAGTGAATATTGTATTATAATCAAACATTTTCCTGCCTGAATTGTCTCAGAGTTCAGACAGTCTTAGAGCTCCTTGGAGAGCCACTCACATATGTGTTGTTCACAAGCTAACTTGGACTTTTAATGGTCTGAGTGGCAGTCTAAAACAGACACTTGACCTGTGTCTTGTACCCTCCAGGTCAATCCTGAATATCTGGCAGATCTAATCAAACATATAGTGCTCCACTTTTCTTTTGAAATTCCATTATGGCACAGCTGCATACCTTGACATAACATGATTCCTTAAAAAGGTACTAAAAGAGCATGAACTTTCATTCACTCCCACGAGTAGAAGCAAAGCCCTTAAACAGCTAGTTTCTCCTTGATAGTTCCATTTTTAACATCGATAAAGTGTTCAGCTTTGTACAAGGTATAATACAAAGATAATCCTGGTCCCAAGTTCTTTAAGAGATAAAACAGAAAAGATAAGGAAGCTTAGAAATAGAATTACTTCTTCAATTTTTGTGTCAAGGTATTTGCAAACATTGCAGAAGTATCTCATAATGAAAAAGCAGTTGCTGAAACCTCTAAATTCATTACTGCTCACACAAGCCATTTATAAATGGGTAAATAGTATGGCTGCATAGATTTTTGTACAGCCTCCAAACCTATCAGGGGCTACATCCTTTGTTAGAATAAATTGTCACAGCAATGCAAGTTTGATGCCCACTCACCAGAAACAGCTTGAAAAAAATAAACAATTAAAAGAAAAAAAAGGTGTCAGTGGTTTGCACTGTCACGGTTCAGAAAAATCTGAGCCAGCACTGTTATTTTAGAAAATTTGCAGAGTCTAACTTATGACTTTCAAAAATGGGGCTTTAAATTTCTGTTCTCTTATGATTGACTGAAATTGAGTTGAATTTCTTGAATGCTCATGCAAGCTTATTTTTAATCCATGCATAGAAATAATCATATCAAACTCCTTCTATAGTCACACAAGGTCTATATTTGTGCCTGTTTTCATGCTTATGCACAGCTGAATTGTGACTTTATGAAAATTTATGTCTCTAAGAGCCACAAGAAATGAGTAATACCTTAAAAGTACAGGTGGAAATTTGAATCTTCCCAGTGTACTAGTTAGTACAACTAGCACAGGTCAATAACGAATGGCTACTTCTTCCCCAAATCCCAGATAATACAAAGTCAGAAGTCAATTGTGCCCCAGAGAAATATCTCCAGTGCGGAAGCAAGTACTGTAACATTTAGCACCACTTTTTTCTTTGGATTCTATGTAGAAGCGAATAGTCTAACAACTTGAACAATGACACTCGCCAAACCACTCACCACTTGCAATAGGCCATGGGTAAAGCAATTAATCAGTCATTGCCAGTTTAGATCAATCCACAGAATTAAAGAATTTATATAAGTGTATCAAGCCAACTATAAGTAAAGAATTCCATTTAGGAATTACCAATCTCCTTATGGATATGCTGGCTTGGAAAATGATGTATGCTGGGTATGCAGTGCATTAGTAGTTACAAAAGACTCATCTAGAAACTGCTGACTCAGTTTACCTGTCAGTGAGGATTTTTGTCTAGATGCATCACAAGTGGAACTTGATGCAGAGATGCGCAAACTGTATACATAGAGGGCTGTCTTGATTTACTGAGTCACAACTGATCTGCCTTAACTGTTTCCCCCGAGATCATCTCCCTGAGCATATCAACGCCCCTATTTAGTTACTGCAGAAGGGAGCTCTGGAAAGCCTCATGTTTCAGTTTGGTCTTGACTTGTACTTCATTGGGTAGGTATTTCCAGTTTCCAAAGACAGATGAACTGAGCAATACTCTGGTCTGTATACCAGCCAGCATTGTTGTCTATGAGGGGAATTCGTGATAACCCTGTATAGTAAGTGGGCATTATATACTGCTAAATTTCAACGGAATTCCTGTGGTATCACATATTATGTTCACATTAAAACCAAATGAGCTCATGATGATTAATGTTACTACAATGAATACTGAAGGAATTAAAAACGATTATCCACTCATTGTAAAGGGTTGCTGATAAGTAGGGCTATTACACAAAAAGGTACATTTTAAGCAATCACCACAGTTAATTCATTCAGCAATATATTATGCAGTGCTGATAACAATGAGTTCTCTTGGCACTCCTGTGGTTCCCACATGTGTGTCCATCAATAACCCATTGTACTGTACCTTCACTGGTTGAACATCAAGTCACAAACACTTCAATAATGTGCTACCTGTTGGGAGTTTTTATTATGCTTCTTTAAAGTTATTTTCTAATCATTACCAAAACACAGCTATAGAAACTATTTTCAGTGCTTGGATCACGGTGCAAAGATAACTTTAATAAGTATCTTATTAAAAAAAAGGAGAATGTGTGCTTCTATATGTATGGGCACTTGTGTGTATAAATAGGCACATATACTTTAAAGTCAGAAGGATTTAAGCCAACCGAACCACTGCTTAGCCCTTTCATAGAATCATAGAATGGTAAGGGTAGGAAGGGACCTTAAAGATAATCTCGTTCAAACCGCCCTGCCATGAGCAGGGACATATTCCACTAGACCAGGTTGCTCAGAGCTCCATCCAACCTGGCCTTGAAAACTTCCAGGGAGGAGGCATCCATACATCTTCTCTTTTATGGATTCCCTCCTGTATTTGTTCTCACCATTTGTTGGTTTTTTCTGATATTTTGACTGTAGACAAGGCAGGACTTGTGGATTGTAGTGGCTGTGAACAGGTAATTCAGAAATACCAATACTAATACCAAAAGCTCCAATGTGAAAACAATGTTTGTTTAAATTTCACATAATGTTTGACAAGGCATAGATGTTTGATTTTAATCTTTCCAGTATATCTCAGTTGTGCCTGATCACCCGAGCTAAATTAAATGTCTGAGGATAGCAGATATGTAAGCTACTGGCTTACACATTCTCCTATTGTTTTAGCAAACAGCAAACCATTTCCCTGGTAGCAATCATGCCATAGTAACCCATGAACAGACTACAGAAGACAGACCCTTTGGTGGGTCTGGCACTCGGTTTCTATCAACCTTCAGCTGGTTAGTTGTTATTTATTGTTTGTAATAGTTAGCTCATGTTACCTATTCCTTCCTAAAAATAAACATGTATCAAAACCCCACCAATAACGTAAAAAATTATACTGTCATCTAAGTCTGGGTTTAATACAGCATTTAAAGACATGTGCCACTTAATTGCAAGTTCTCCCAAGAAAGGTAGAGACTATTATTATGTTTAAATTTAGGCATGTGCTTAATCTCTTTGCTGAATCAGGGCTTTAGGAGTTAGAAAAAATTTGTAATACATTCAAAAAGCTTTTCTTTTCCTAAGGACTGCAGGGTTTGCCCTTTAGGTAGGACTTCTTTGTTATTTAGTGGAAGTATAAATCACTTTTACAAATGTCCTTTCGCTTGCATAACTGTCATATATTTCTCTCCTTTTGTATTTTTGACAGTTTTTAACTTGCATAAAGCATCTAGAAATCATGTTTTCAACAAATGTATTCACCTGTGGATGATAAAATGAAAGAGGTGGAAGCTAATAGTACTGAATTATAGGGTGGCAATTCAAAGCTATAAAAAGAAAGTCTTGAGGTCTGCTGAGTGCCATACACATTAAAATGTCTGTTTTCAATAACTGATAAGAAGTGGAATGTCAGCACTCTGTTCTTGTCCTCGGTGATGCTGACAAAGATACACCTTGTTGGTATTAACTGTAGAACCACTATTTTTGCAGACTAGTTTATGTACTGGGAATGATAGTTCCCTGTGAAAACTCATAACATTATGGGTTTCAACATAATATTAAGGACTCCCCATTTTTTTTCATCAATAAACATTGCATTCCTAAAAATATTTATTACACATCAAATTATTCTCATTGTAAATAATGTAGCTGTTTTCTCTAGATGAAAGAAAACATAGTTTAATTATAAATCTTAAATTTTTTTCTTATTATTGTAAAACAAAATAGTAATTAATCCTGAATAAGTGATATGAATTAGATCCTTTGTCAGTTTAACATTTCTCACTCAAATACATTTATCTATGCACTCTGCATGCTACTTAATCAAAGTAAAAACATGAAGCTTTTTGTCTATGAACTTCAGATTTCAGTTAAATTCTCAGTTTAAAAAAACCCCACAGAATAGTCTCTAGTTTTTCTACTTTAGTCAAAGATTCCACTGAAGGCAGGGACAGAAGGTATCTTGCAATAGCAAGGACAGGTTTTAAGTTCTCTATTTGTCAGAAAGGGCCACCCGTTGTTTGGTCTTCTGTGTATACCAATATTAAAATAAAAGCAGAATCCTAAAGAACTCCACCATTTCCCACACTGCTTGCCCAGTAAGCTTTGTAGACATCACAAGCGAGCAGGCTGTCTCTTGTTCTGTACTGTCAGTGCTACTATAGACATCACCTCAGTGTGTATTTGCATTTTTCTTCAGTCTTCACATCTCATCCAAAGTTTGTTGAAAGTTCATGGCTTAAAGGGGATGTCATTTTCTGAACCCCAGAGCTTGTCAAAATGCAGTGTGGAAGCTAGGAAGGAGTGAAAGATGTTTTGTTTGATGGGCTTTTGTTTTCACTTTGTTAAGATGATCTGTAAGGAAGCAGGGTGATCGGCCAGTGCTTTAGCTTGAGTTATTGATATGTTACATTATGCTCAGGACCTCCATGCCCTACTTAAATAAGATGAAGGTGCTTTACAGCTATTGGAATTTGGTCAGAGCAAGGTAAAGGAATCTGCTTAGTGCAAATTGGAGTTGCATAGTTTGCAGTAAATACATTTCTAGACTTCTTAATTAAATAGGAACAACATTCTTGCCTAGCAAAATCTAAAAGCATATCATTTATAAATATGCACTTGCAGCAAACCTAATTTGGGGATATACTACAATTTCCTCACTAACAATGCTGTGTCACTGTGTGCTTAAATGCTCAGATCTTTATTCTTCTCTTAGTACATTGTTTTCAAGCTGAATTCATTCCAGCCTTGTAGATTTCAAGTGAAGACATTTTTGAGGCATTTGAGTGCAAATTAAGTGTCTGCAAAATGACAGAAAATGAGAACACTACTTCATGCTGCTTCAATAGATTTATAAATGAGTGAATACAAATTTTGCCAACATTTACATATACATACCCACACAAGCACACACAATCACCTTCAGTGTAAGAATATGTATGAGCATTTTCAATGGAAAGAATAGTTTATCCTGGAAAATAACAAATTTTCAAAATGAAAGGCTCTGAACAAAAACATTTCACACCCAAATAGAGGGGCCCTCTGTGTTGACCACTTATTCAGCACTAATCATTTGTGCAAGTCAAATTTCTGCCTGGACTATGGATTTCTAGCAATGGATATTGAAACAACGCCACCCACTACTACAGAGCTGTAACATTCCAGTACACTTTGTAAAGCAGCTCTTGCCTCACAGAAAACTTTGAAAAATAATCTCTTAGGAAACAACCCCCTTTGCATATGATGTTTTCTTCTTCATAATTGAAGACAATTGCACGAGAACAATGTCGTTGTTTTCAAAGAATCCAGCTACTCCCATTGTTTATTCCCCACTTGAAGTCATAAACCTTTCTTTATGACATCATGGCTGGTTACAGTGAAGATGGCTGTTATTGAGCAAACAGAAGAATTAGCTGCAGTCCTGCTGACTCTGGGGAACAGGGGAAAGGAGCTATAACTTTGAGTAGGTATGCTTTTTCACTTGCTAGCATTTCTGCATGGCTTTTGCTTTGACAACATTGTCTTTCACCACGTTATGTTCAGCCTCCTTTTAATGAAAAAGCTTTTGTATGTGTAGCTGGGAAGCAAGCAAAGAAAGTTGTGTATAAGGAAAACCAGGTGTTCAGTACTCTCTCCCCATTGTTTGCTAAAATAAATAAATATATAGACACAATTTGCTCATTTTTCATCCAAGGCAAAATGAGACAGAAGGACACAGACAAAGAGAACACAGATCAAGTGTTGAACACGGTGATGAATTTTGCTGTAATTCCGGATGTCACCAAAGTATTGATGAGAGATTCTCTAAACTAGAATTGACCAACACTTTTATGGCAATTAACTGATTAGTGTCGTCCTTTCAACTCTCTTCTTTATTTGGATTTTTTCAAGCTTACATATATTTCAGATTGGTTGCAACATTTTGTAAGTATGTGCTTCTCATGAACTGTTCATCTGTTCTTATGACAAAGGGTGATAAAAAATGGAAATCGTTCCTTAAAAACTAACATTTTTGCTTATTTGGAAACACAGATATCCATTTAGCATGTTCATGTTACTCAAAACACATTCATGGGACTATAGCTGGGAGCACAAAGCTAGTATACACTGTACATTTTGACTTATTTTGAGGCTTTAACAAGGCACATATTATGTTTCTGCCTATAGCTGACTTCTGTTAACAGCACATACAATGAAGTCAGTAAAGGACTTGAAAGAGATGCCCCAGATCATCCTATGCAGCCTGTCATTTCAGGCATTAATGTGACTTAATCCAATTTCTAAATGGATCACATTCCTTCTGAAACATAGATATTTGTTCTTTGCTACTCCTAGCAGAGAACAGATCCAAAATGAGAAGGCTATAGGCCTACCTATTTCTTTGTTGTTAACGTCATTTAGCACAAATAGCTCCTTTGCTACCATCTACCTTTCTAGTATGCTCATTCAGAGCAATTGCACCACTGATTCCCCATTCCTTTCAAAAAGTCAGGTGTGATCCCCCAGGCCAATGTCTTTCTTCCAGGGTACTGCCCCTGAGTAAAATTGTTTGCATCCACCCCTGAACTGGAATCAGTGTAGCCACATAGTGCTCTACATGGCTTAAAGAAGCCTTTTCAAGAGGCAGGCTATCTAACTCAGATAAAATACCACTTCATGGTACTTTTTAAAATCCAAGCTATTACCCTTAGATTTTACTGTATCATGACATGTAAAAGTATCAGCCTGGTTAGAGGTAGACAGAGACTGCCTCCATTGTACTTCATTTCACTGGATAGACATATCATCAATCTCCTCTCACGGGTTCTCTTTTTCCCCAGACTACTGTTAGTTCTTCTTTATGCCTGTTTTAGTTTAAATTCATGTTTCTTCAGTGATATTATGAATACTTTCAGAATACTATGAATGAGTGCTTTGTGCAGAGGCATGTACTTGTTTGGGAGAAATAGTTTTCTTGATGTATGCTGGAATTATACCTATTTTTTTCACAGCAATTTCGCAGCTGTCTTAACTAATCTGCTCAGACCTGTCTCCTTACGACTATAATAAAGTATTCAAAATTCACACTACTGTTGTTAAACACTGGTTTTTATTTTAAAAGGCATCATACAAAGTCCAGTCATTAATGAAGGCACTATTTTGGCAAATCTAATAAAGGACATCTCAAAGAAGAGAGAAAATATGAACTGCAAAAATATTTGGTAGTAAATGAGATTTTAAAGTGGACTTGAAAAAGCATTGTGGAATGCCCTGAAATACAGGAACAGAATCACACTGTTCTTGCATGCGATAGCTGATGATCCTTATTAGGAAAAATAAGGAGTAGGGAACTTGAAAAGGAAATCAACATCCCTGGCACAGCTGAGAGGAAACTTCTGTCTTTTACCTTCTCCATTGTTGCTTACTGATATCATTAGAAATGGGTGCTTTTCTAGGGAAGACTGTGGTACTCGTCAGTCTCATATCATTAATCAGTGACAAATTTTTCACAAATCCATAATGCAGATCTCCCATGTTAATTCTAATAATTTTGCAAGGAGCTGCCAAAACTTACTTATTGTTCTGTTAATCGTTACTAATAGAAACAGAGGACTGCCTTGAATTTCTTCATGGAAACCATAATAATTAGAAATGTCTGAATACATAGAAGTCCTCAGAGATTAATTTATTCATCATAATCAGTTAATCACTTTTCCTTTACATAATTAGACAGCTCCTGGTGGAGAGGAAGACCCCTTACTTTTCTTGGAAAGAAGATAACTGCTGTAAGCTGACATTAGCAGAATTATCATTACGTTTTCCTTCGAGTGCATACAAATTAGTGCAGGTGGTTTTTTTTTTGCCCATTCACCACAAGTGAAATCTCAAACCAGAAACAATTTTAAAAAATGCATTTTCTAAAGCTGCATCAGAAGAAGTTTTCTACAGCCTTGCCCTTCAGCTGTCCACTGGGACTAGGCTCAAAGATTGCTGAAGAAACTGGTAAAGTTTTAGTATTGACATGCCCAAACAGAAAACTGCACACTTTGCATGTAGAGTAATACAGAGACAGTCCAAATATTTAACTCTCTTGCATATTTCACAAGCTGAGCTTTTCTTATCCCCACAAGAGATTTTTATATGCCCTTCAAAAAGATAGCAAAAGTGCCACCATCATTTACCTGAGTGGATCACTTTTTAGGTCCCCTGATAATCCATTTTAAGAACACTCTTGTATTACAAGTATGGATTTGCTGAGAAGGAGAGCTAACAAGGAAGCTGTTCCATTAACATTCTCTTTCAGAGAATGAATTCTCTACCTTTTTGGTGTGGAAAAAATCCCAGGAATTAAATTACCCAAGCTCCCTGTGTGTTGAGGTGGCAAGTGCTGTGGGTTTTAATGTCCTTTATTGCACATTGACATAGCTAATTATACTAACCCATTACAAGCCACTGAGAGAGTATAAACACTTAAATGCTCTAAAAATGAGTGCTCCTGTACTCTTTCTGCTTTCTGCTAACTGCCCAGCTAGACTGTAGAATGGAGGAACATTCCTCACCTCTCTCGTACGTCTGTAGAGCAAAGTGCACAATATTCCCTGGTATTAATGTTTGAAAAGATAACTACTATGGTATGTCTCAGCTCTGCCAACCACTGAAATAAACTGCAACGTAGAGCAGCTGCAACGTAGAGCAGCTGCAACATAATGGTGACAGATATGTACTGTAGATACTTGTTTAAATACGGATTTTATCCCAAAATGATGTGTTAGCTTCAGCAATTGTGATATCATCTAATGTCTTCTAAATAATTCTGCATTAATTATAACCTCAGAAGACTTAGTTTAGAACATAACATCTTTCCTATGAGGCTAGCTTGAAACTGGCATATCAAGGACAACATCTGCAATGAGAAAAAAAACCATTCTGTGCCATCATTACTTTGTTTTTTTCTTGACAGAAGGCCCAGGGGGAGATGAGGAACAGAGTTCTGGGGGAAAATTTTACTCATTGCTTTTGGGATTTTGCAAATGGCATTAGTTAATGATCACCATTTTCTAAACATTTCTAAGATGTGAGCTTATGGAGTAAAAAAAGTGGTGCATACATACACATATCAGGTCCAATAACAGTCTGTCTAAAATTGTACAAGCAGATGATGACAGAATTTTATACTTAGTAACTCATGAAGAATGAAAAGTATTTAAGGATGATGCTGGAAACATCTGGTGGTTTCCTGAAGGTTCAGGTGCTCTTCAAATTCCAGTGATTCATGTCAATAGTATTAGACATTTAAAAGTGAAAATATGGAAAAGACCTCATGGCAAAAAAACCCAATTGCCTCCACATATTTTCAAAATTTATTTGCCCAGTAATAGAAAAAATAAATATTTTTAGGTAATTTCTGTCTACAACTATAGCTTTTGTGGAGTTAAACGGCCTTTATCAAAGCAACAGAGGCAGTAAATTCAACTAGTCTTAGTTTTTCAAAGACATCTGCTTGTGTTAACTGCACATTTACGGTATTTTGAAACTACAGAGCTCTCAAAACGAATTTAGCAGAAGAAGTAAAGGAAAAATAAAGGATCTTTCTAGTCATTAAAATACCCATGTTCAGAAAGCTTCCGTGGATATTTCAAAACAGCCCATTTTTATAAAATATATGTTTTGTAACACAATGGGAAACAATTCAGACCAAACAGTTGTCATTTTTCACAGGACAGTAAGTATGAAGCTATAGAAAATGGCTTCATCAACTTTGATGTTTGCTGTGTTTCACTTAGAGCATGTTACGTTATATCAACTTTTCTTCTGGAATGTAACAGCTATAATAATGTGCAGAAACAAACAGAGATGCAAAGAAGATATGTATTAGGCAGCAGTTAAACTGATGGGTATACAAATGATTAAAACAATCTGGGAAAGTATGATAAACTTGTAAATCTGTAATGAAATAATCCAGACAAATTTCTTTTTTTCTTTGATTATTTTTACTGTTTCAGTAAACATCCCAAGTTGTTAATAAAATCATTTACCAAGGTAGGTATATTACTTGGGTTAACAGAAAGGCAAATTAGAATCCTTGTCCTAGACCCACACCAACACCATATAAAAAACCCAACCTAACAAAATTGGACTATTTCTCCTTTTTGCTTTTATTTTAATTTCATGCATTTCCTGGTTCTCATGGGAGTCAATGCCCTGAGTGACTGTCCTTGTCATTTGATATTTCCATTTTTAAACAAGACAATTTCTAATCATTCAGATAAGATTAGATATGTATCCAAGTAATTAGAAAGTCATTCAAGCCCAATAAAAGCCAGAGTGTTTTGACTTTTGTGATGTTGAAAATGTTCTAAAAATGAAAGCATTGTGTGCCTATGGTCAATAAAGGTCTTTTGACCTGTCATATTTGGGGTTTGTTTGATCCTTTTTAATGGTGTGAGTAAGTTTATGCAATATTTGACTCAATATTTTCTCCCTTTCTGGATAACAAACTGCAATGAGAAGGCTGAGAGGGGACTTAATATATGCTTATAAATATCTGAAGGGTGGGTGTCAGGAGGATGGGGCCAGACTCTTTTCAGTGGTGCCCAGTGACAGAACAAGGGGCAATGGGCACAAACTGAAGCGTAGGAAGTTCCAGCTGAACATGACAAAGAACTTCTTCACTCTGAGGGTGATGGAGCACCAGAACAGGTTGCCCAGGGAGGTTGTGGATTCTCCTTCTCTGGAGATATTCAAGACCTGCCTGGACAAGGTCCTGTGCAGCCTACTGTAGGTGACCCTGCTTCAGCAGGAGGGTTGGGCTAGATGACCCACAGAGGTCCCTTCCAACCCCTACCATTCTGTGATTCTGCGATTCTGTGAATGCAGAGGTACAGGGTTATCAAAATATTCCTGAGGAGAGATTAAACAGTTGCCTAGATAATCTAAAGAGCTCTTGTTCCCCACCCTGTTGATATTTTTAGCAACTTGTTTTATATTAAAATATTTCCTTCACTTTCACTCTCCTACATTATGATCAAGAATGCCAAAAGCAAAATGCAATTGTTTTCTCTGCGTGGTTGGAAAAAAGTATCTGACTAAAACTGACATAAATACTCATATATTAGCCTACCATATAGTGCCTATATCTTGCTAATACCTTCTTGCAATTTTTGCAAAAAGCATTTTACATTTCTTCATTATACTGTTTTCCTAACACAAATAAAATTCTTGATAAGAAGGTCAGGATTAGGAAGATGAGAAAAAAGCTTCTTAAAATTGGCTCTTGAACTTAAAAATTTTTTAGCATATTTTGTATCTAGTCTATAGATTTCCTTTCTGGGGTCCTTACACTGGTCCACTGTTCTGGTTGGGCTGCAGCCGGCAACAAAAGCGCCACGCGGCTGCCCCTCCCCCTGCTGGGGAGCGGAGGAGAATGGAAAGAAACAGGAAGAAACTGGTGGGTCGGGATAACAGCAGTTTAACAGAACAGCAAACAAAGGGAACAGGAACAACAACGATACAGAGAAAGGGGAAAACACAACACAAACCGCACGACCCGGAGAGCCATTCTCCCGCACCGCCGCCACTGTGCGCTCCCAAGCTGCGAGTGAATTCCTGCCGCCCCGCTCCCCCCCACCGGAACCCAGCATGGCAGCACATGGTATGGAATACCCTGCTCTGTTCGGCCAGGTGGGGTCAGCCCGCCCGGCTGTGTCCCTTCCTGGATTCCCTTCCTGGATTCCGGTGAAAATTAACCCTGTCCTGGCCGAACCCAGGACATCCACAAAGCACAGTGAGCTCATAAACTTCTGGAGATAACTGTACATTGCTCTGAACATGTATTAGAAGAGCTTTTAGAGAAATAAGCCTTAAGGAAGACCAGTGACTGGCACTTACTCACAACATAGTTCTGATGACCCTGAGTCTGAGCCTTCTTTCATATCAACAATAGTGTTATTATTTGACTAATGTGCAAATGGGCAAGTTAACTGTCAGTCATTTGAAGCATCTATTTTTTGTGTCGTTTCAGGAAATGCTTAAACTTTTCACCTTTGAAGAGGGATATACTCTGTCTCTGTCACTGCTTTGAGAATCTGTTCAGTGCTGTTAGACAGGGAAGGAGAGCAGAAAAAACGTCCCATAATCCAGGAGGAAGAGTTAACAACCTGCTATGCAACCTGGACAATTACAAGTCTATAAGGCCGGATGGGATCCACCCAAGAGTGCTGAGGGAACTGGTGGAGGAGCTGGCCAAGGCACTCTCCATCATCTATCAGCAGTCCTGGCTAACAGGGGAGGTCCCAGATGACTGGAGGATCTCCAGAGTAACACCCATCTACCAGCAGGGCTGGAAGGAGGATCCTGGGAACTACAGGCCTGTCAACCTGACCTCGGTGCCAGGCAAGATTATGGAGCGATTCATCATGAGTGCGCTCACTGGGCATGTGAAGGACAACCAGGGGATCAGGCCCAGCCAGCATGACTTCAGTAAGGCCTTTAACACTGTTTAACACAACATCCTCCTGGAGAAACTGGCTGCCCATGGTTTGGATGGTGTACTCTTCGCTAGGTTGAAAACTGGCTGGATGGCCAGACCCAAAGAGTGATAGTGAATGGAGACAAATCCAGTTGGTGGCCAGCCACAAGTGCTGTTCCCCAGTTCATTATTGGGGCCAGTCTTGTTTAATATCTCTATCAGCATTCTGGAAGAGGGGATTGAGTGCTCTCTCAGGAAGTTTGCAGATGACACCAAGTTGGGTGGGAGTGTCGATCTACTCGAGGGTAGGAAGGCTCTGCAGAGGGATCTGGACAGGCTGGATCGATGGGCCAAGGTCAAATGTATGAGATTCAACAAGGGTAAATGCTGGGTCCTGCACCTGAGTCACAAAAACCCCATGAAACACTACAGGCTTGGGGAAGAAGGGCTAGAAAGCTATCTGGAAGAAAAGGGCGAGAGGGTGTTGGTCGACAGCCAGCTGAACATGAGCCAGCAGTGTGCCCACGTGGCCAACAAGACCAATGACATCCTGGCTTGTACCAGGAATAGTGCGGCCAGCAGGAGAAGTGAAGTGATTGTCCCCCTGTACTTGGCACTGGTGAGGCCGCACCTGGAGTACTGTGTTCGGTTTTGGGCCCCTCACTGCAAGAAGGGCATTGAGTTGCTGGAGCACATCCACAGAAGGTCAATGAAGCTGGTGAAGGGTCTAGACAAGAAGTCTTATGAGGAGGGGCTGAGGGAACTGGTGTTGTTTAGCCTGAACAAGAGAAGGCTGAGGAGAGACCTTATCGCTCACTACAACTACGTGAAAGGAGGTTGTGGCGAGGTGGGTGTTGGTCTCTTCTCCCAATTAACCAGTGACAGGACAAAAGGAAATCATCTCAAGTTGCATCAGGGGAGGTTTAGATTGGATATTAGGAAAAATTTCTTTACTGAAAGAGTTGGGAAATACTGAAGCAGGCTGCCCAGAGAAGTGGTGGAGTCACCATCCCTGGGGGTGTTCAAAAAACATGTAGATATGGCCCGTCAGGAGATGGTTTAGCAGACATATTGGTGTTGGGTTGATGGTTGGACTTGATGATCTTAGAGGTCTTTTCCAACCTTAATGATTCTATGATTTTTCTGCACCTCAGCTGTCATAATCATCTTCTTTCTGATTACCCACTAGATTTTTTTCCAATCTCATTTTACATCTAACTCACATAAACTGAGGGAAGGGGGAGTCATTGTAGCATAAAGAGTAAGAGATCAGAAATACAGAATTTTACTTGTCTTTAATATAAGAACATGCACAGAAGTGATAAGAGAAAAAAATCTTGTGCCAGTTGAATCATCAGTGGGTTGGAGTTGGGGAGGTCAAGACAGACCTCCAACTATCTGAAATAAACCTCTCTAGAGATACATTGAGATGATCTGATTTATGAAAAGGGGCTTCTGCACAGGAAAATAGAGAATATCCTAATGTTTTCATGCGCATACTGCATTTTGATGAGACGATGTCTTTGGCTCAAGAATGGAATTTATAGTTAATATCCAGTAAACTATATGGTGCTTTCTTGAGGAAATTATGTTCCAGATTTTGCTCCACCTGATTCAGAACAAGGACTTAAATGTACCAAAAAAGCACTCTCTGTCTCTCCTACATCACTTGTTTTATTCACAATAAATACTTATTCTCTCAAAGGCCACGGCCTACTACTTAAAGCCCTGATTCAGGTGGGTAGCCAGCTTCAAACCAGGCATTCACCTGATACTTATCATCATTTAATTATGTGTGATTGTCTTAAGCATTCTCTCTCAAAGTTTTCTGGTAATTTCTCTGTACTTTTTGAGTATTTTAAATTGGTTTCATATCTCTAAAATCCTTGAAAGTTTGAGTGAATCAAAATTTCTAATATTTAGCCTGCCTGTCTTGTGCATAGCTGCTGGCTCCATGCTCACTTCTATCCATGAATGCTGTTAGTGTTGGCAGACATGCTAAAAGCATATGGAAACACACATTATTCAAAGAGGAATTGTTGCTGTGAAGGGTGGGATACCATACATTGTGGACAGGCAATATATTAACCTTGGAATTTCTCCTCTTCCCATTTTCAGTCCCCTTAGGCAAATAATTTCCTACCTTTGTTACCTCTTTTTCCTTCTAACTTATGTGTTTACTGTGTGCCTCTCAGGATAAGGACTGTCTCATTACTTGGATGAATACTGACTGGTATAATAAGGCCCACTCCTGGTCAGGGCATTCCAGGGCTAACATAATACAAATAATAATCACTGCAAAATGCTAGAAACTAGCACATCAGTGATTCCAATTATGATCAGTTTCACCTAGTTCCAATTACAATATATTTAAATACCCTAATTCAGAAAATTCTACGACTTCATTATGTAATTCAGTGTCTTTTAAAGAGTATGACTTCTGAAATAACAGAAATGTGCACATGCAATAAAAATAGTGTGTATTTACTGTATAATACGGTTACAATTTTTATTGTATTTGTCTTCATGCACTTACTTTTGAATATTTGATGCAGCTGTGTGGGTATACTCTGTTATATATATACACATATATATATATACACACACACACTCAGGAAGTCAGATAGCTAACCTGATGCCTGAATTTTGTGATAACATTATGAGTTAAAAGATATTAGAGACTAGCACGGAGCAAGAAATTTTAAAGAAAAAAAGGGATTTGTTTTTCAGGAACAGGAAACTCTGTGGTGAAATAGAACAGATTTGACTCATAGTTGTGTTCCCTAGATTACATACTACTGTGTAGCGAACGATTAGTATAAAATAATCTGATATAATCTGTAGAACTAAATGTTCTCCTTAGTCTTTTCACCTTTATTTTGTCTGTAACAAAGAGGGGTTTTTTAATCTTAGAAAAAGACTTTAACAAGACATCTACCTTTTGCTGTGATTACTTTGCACAATGAAATTTCTGGTCAGCAGTATAAACTCTGATAACAGAGTTGCAAGGCAACACCAAAATTGAGATGCAGATATTAAAAATGTCATATACATGATTTATAAACATCCCACTTTGATATTTCAGTGTAATATTATTAATCTTAAATCTCTCTTAAGTTGAAAATGCCAGTGAAGTTCAGAAAGTGGTAATCCATATGGCGGTTTTGTTGAGTAATTTTTCTCAGTGGACCATTCTGACTGCAACCCAAAGTTCACTTTAGATTTCACTTGACTGGAGTCTAAGTCTCCCTGGGTAAGATCAGCATTAAAAAATCTTAAGATGTTCAGATATTTTTGAGATAATTACATATAAAGTCAGGTTTCTGGCTTTTGTTTAAAATATTAGACATTATATATATAAATACAAATATCATTTAACTTAATCAATACAAACTCTCATTGGCTTTAATGAGAAATGACCGCAAAGTCTTTTAATGTGGATTAGAGCAGTTTATTTTAAATGTTGGTTATGTTAAAATTGTTATGTGATAAACCACTGGTCAAAAATACAGAGGTCTGATGTTCAGCATTTTACAGAAGACTGTGGTTAGGTTAAAACCCTTTTTTAGATTCCCTTGAACTCAGCCTGATATCAGCAGAAGTTAACACTAGTCTAAAATTTTGGCAACTAATAGCTTACTCTATCCTCATTCAGAAACAGACCTTCCAGGACCAAACTTGTCCCTGGTGAACATCAACGTTATTTGCCAAAGGTAGGAAGGAGGCTCTTGGCATTAGAAAACACATGGTGCAAAGACTCTACAAAATCTAAGTGCTAAATGAAATATCAACTAAGACATTAAAGCACACAAGACAATTTATGTTTTAGTGTGTAAAAAGATGTACTCAAAAAAGGACATCCAGACTACTGCTTCCTGCATAAATACTATTAATCACTGGTCCACAGAGTCGTACTTATTTTCCTTCTATCTTTCTGGTCCAACTCATTTTGTAGTTCTTGCTAAAGACTGACCAGTTTAAACAGGAGGAATAGCTGCTAACCTCAACTATATTTTGATGGATTTTTTTAAGATCTGAAAAGAGAGGAGACCAGATATTCAAGTGTCATGGTTTAACCCCAGCTGGCGACTAAACCATTTCTAATACTAAGAGAATTGGAAGGGTAAAAGTGAGAAAACACATGAGCTGAGATAAAAGCAGTGAAATAGTTGGAATAAAACAAAATAATAGTAATAACAACAATAATAACAAATTATAATGAAAAGAAAAATAACAGAGAGAGAGAAATAAAACCCAACAAAGACAAGTGATGCAAAAGAAAACAATTGCTCACCATCAACCAGCTGATGCCCAACCAGTCCCCAAGCAGCATCCACCTCTGCCAAGATCCTCCCTAGTTTTATTGCTGAGCATGACATCATATGGTGTGGAATATCCCTTTGGTCAGTTGAGGTCAGCTGTCCCAGCTGTGTCCCCTCACAGCTTCTTGTGCACGCCCAGCCTACTCACAGGTGGGGCGGTGTGAGGAGCAGAAAAGGCCTTTACTCTGTGTAAGCACTGCTCAGCAGTAACTAAAATATCCCTGTGTTATCAACACTGTTTTCAACACAGATCCAAAATACAGTCCCATACTAGCTACTATGAATAAATTAACTCTATTGATTTATAAATAGCCAAATGGCTAGCCCCAGGCTGTGGGAGGCACTGAAATACGATCATGATCACTGTAATCATTTCTCTACTACACGTTGCAACGGTTACCACCATCCTACATTCTTCCAGCACTCCTTCAAAATTTAAATAACGCACCTAAGCAAAGGTAGAAAGCAGGTAATAGGGATAGAGTGCTAGATGCCCAGATTTGAAATAACTGAAGAGACAGGACTAATGATTTACCCTGTGTTCAGCAGCTCCTCTCTGTCAGCTGCTCTCATTTACATCCTTCTCTGTAGGCTGCTGGTTTTGGTTCTCATCTGACGTGTCTCTCTCTCCCTGCGAGTTACTGATGTGTATGTCTGCAAAGGGTTTCCTTTTATTCTAGTTTATGGTCAGGTACCTACTTTCTCCGTATCCAATTTGTTCTTTGCGTCTAGGCTTCAGTTGCTTCGTGAAGTTCACTTGTCAAATTACTGGTGGTAGAACCAGAAATAACTTTGGATTGCTGGATAATGGTGCCCTGTTCTGAATTTTACACTATGAATCCAACGACGCATGCATTATAAACCATTATCTGCTTCAATAGCAAAGATACTGTGGATTTTTTATTCTTCAATCCTGTTCTTATTGTGTATTACAGGAATACAGATTGAACAAACGTATTTTCTTCTTTTCCTATTGGGAATAATAATTATACGTTGTCACCTTCCATTCCTGCATGTTATGCTGGGTCTAGCCTTTATACTTTGACATGACATCTTATATTTGTCTTAGTCTGTTAAAGCCTAGGGTTCCTGTTGCTAGTTTAGATTTCAATTAACATTCTTAAACAGAACTAAAAATAATAGCTGTCAAGTTACATTCTTTTCCACTAGGAACCAAATGTCCTCCACTGTCTCTAAACCATACATCGTAGGACAATAATCACATACTTTATTTCTCACTGAAAGAACAGGTACAGTGCTTTGCTCTTTCCTCCATTCCCTAATTGGCATTGGTGTTTATTTGCAGGTTTTTTTACTGCAAATAACTACTAGACTGTGTGACTGATGTGATAATAATATAGTTCTACAGATCTGAAAGTTTATAGTTCTACCTAGGATCTCAAAATACTTAACTCAAAGTAGTTATGAGCTGCTGCCTCTGTGAAATTCTATCAGAAATTAAGCTCCTAGGAACAGGTTTCTCTTTAGGTATAATTGTGTTTCACTTCCGTAAGAGAAAAATGAACCTAAGATCATGACAGCAGGGTTATTATTGTCCATTCAGGCTCAGTGACAAATATTTTATGTGTAGTTAAAACAAGTGCATTTTAACATTTTGTCACACTGATGATCCTGTCTCATAGAAGAAAATAGGCTCAGCAGTCTTTGTTATGCAAGGAGAATGAAAAGAAGCAGTTGAAAAAGAACAGGGTTGTTTTTAAAAAACTACTGTACTTTGTTCATTGAATAATATACGAGTCACAGTATCTGGTAATTCATTTATGCCAAGAGTTCATTTCTTTCTGAGGTTGTAGAAGTTAAGCCTGTCACTTTACAGGAAGAACAACAAAACGTCCCTTTTTTTTTCAGTGCAAAGTCAAAATGGAAGCAACATATCTATCTGAAACATTGCACATGGAAATAAACAACAACAAAAAAAGGAGTTTTGATAGCTTTCAGGAGATTTGCATGGTTCATTTATATCCAGCCTCTCTTAATCTCTGCAAAAACTTGATGGATTATTTGAATGGCTTGAAGATTATTTTACTTGGTATTTTTTCTTTCCATATCAATATTCTGTGGAAAAAAACCCTAAACCATAGTATCATATTTGTGATGTTCCTTTGGAGAATTGGGAATGTAGTAATGATGATACTCTGTATAATTTTATTATCACTCACAGAAAGTTGATAACAGGTTAAAGGTTTATTGTAATGACATATTTCATTTGGCTTAGAAACATCTAAATCCAGACCGATGACTTTAAAAAGTTTTAAACAGCTGTAGCATTTTAAGGTTGACAAGAACTCTGGCTTTAAAGAACTGTTCTATGCATTTCTTTATGACTACAGAAAGAAAGGATATCTTAAACTATGAACTTGTAATCACCAGGTATGTGGCTGAATTGACAGCGCTGAAAAGTGAAGTCCTCTGTCCATCAAACAAGTGCAGCAGTCCAGCATCCTCCAGCTTGTGTGGGACCAGTGTCTCCGAGCAGAGGCTGTCACCCTAGCTTGGCTCATAGAGGCTGAGAAAAACTAAATTTTAAAGGTGGAAACCAGTAAAGGACCAAGAGTAAAAAATTGAAGGTTGTTCCTAAGTTTTTCTGTACTTACTCTAAACATGCTCTTAACTCACTTTGCACATTTTTAATCTTAAAATCACACTCAGAAGTACATCTCTTGAACAATAAAGCCTTTCGGTTTATGTATTCACATAGTCAGTTTTCTGTAGTTAATTCATTGCCACTGGATAGCTCCCCATTAAACAATATAGTACCAGTAGACATTAGAGATTACTTTTCAACTGCAGCTGTTTAGTCAGTAAATCTGGTACATGTGATGCTAACCAAAGTGCACTGAATTCAGCTGAACGTCTTCCATTGACTTCACCAAGTTTTGGATCATGCCCTTGAGCAGTTACATGCACCTACACACACACACACATTGATTCAGGTATTGTTTATGGCTTATGAGGATAAATTCTGTATAAACTCATAAGACATTTTACGCCCTCTAACTCCACTCCTGGACAGGTGAAATGATCAAGGTTTACTGGCATTTTTGAAGTTCAGGAAAATACTGCAGCCTCTTCAAATGGTTTCTGCAGGGAACAGCCGTGCACTCAATCAGGCCAAGAAATGCAAAGGTTTAGAACAGTCTGATGCCTATATCTGTCAGCAATCAAAGAAGTCTATTGAAAAAGGAGAAGGGGAAAATGAGGAGAGAGGAGAGAGAGGCCAAGGCAGAGGAAAGAGAAGAGGGGGAAATAAATGTGTCTACTGTGGCTTAAAGGACAATAATTTAATTGTCACTATGCAATCAATAAAAATGTAACAGTGTGAAGGGAGCATGACAAACATAGATTTGCTTTGTCTTAAATGGTATGTACTAAATGAATGTTCCCCAAACTGAACAAGATTGACTAGTAAATTAGAAGAAAAATTGGTGTTATTTTACAGTTTCTGCTTACCTACAGAAAAGACACTCATTTACAAGAAGAAAAGTGGAAAATTGTTCCTTTTTCTCTGGCAGTCACGCTCTTAGGTCATCCCAAATAGAGGCAATGGGCATATTCTAAAGTAATAGTACGATTCAGTAGGTGTCCTGCCTTAGGGAATCAAATCAGTGTGGTCATCATGTTGACATGAATGGATTTCACAGGATCAGGCCTTACCATTTAATGTTCACTTACAAACACAGAGAAAAATGAGAAATATAAAGCAGTGTAGACCCTAACACTACACAGATGGAGTCTTACTTCCTCACATAAATATGCTAAAATTAGCAGGGAGCCATGAGATAAATGAGTTCCATCCTTACAGACACTGAAAACTCAACAAAAGTTGGTAATTAGTTGTGATGATGCAGGTAACCTGTAGGATGCTGCTTTCTATATGCATTTTAAATGAAAATATTCAAATGGTGCACAAAAAGCCATGAGTTAACTGTACATTCTCATTACTGTTCCAGCCTCTTTATGGGCTTGAAGATTTACAATATTGTTTTTTTGAGTGAGGCCAATTCACAGAATCACAGAATCACAGAATGGTAGGGGTTGGAAGGGACCTCTGTGGGTCATCTAGCCCAACCCCCCTGCCGAAGCAGGGTCACCTACAGCAGGTTACACAGGACCTTGTCCAGGCGGGTCTTGAATATCTCCAGAGAAGGAGAATCCACAACCTCCCTGGGCAACCTGTTCCGGTGCTCCATCACCCTCAGAGTGAAGAAGTTCTTCGTCATGTTCAGCTGGAACTTCCTATGCTTCAGTTTGTGCCCATTGCCCCTTGTCCTGTCGCTGGGCACCACTGAAAAGAGTCTGGCCCCATCCTTCTGACACCCACCTTTGAGATATTTATAAGCATTTATCAGGTCCCCTCGCAGCCTTCTCTTCTTCAGGCTGCACAAGACCAGCTCCCTCAGCCTTTCCTCGTAGGAGACATGTTCCAGTCCCCTCATCATCCTTGTAGCCTTCCACTGGACTCTCTCTAGTAGTTCCTCATCTTTCTTGAACTGGGGAGCCCAGTACTGGACACAGTACTGAGGAGATTTAATGAAATAACATTTACACTGCAAACAATGTGACATTTCAGTTATGTATTCTTTTTGTCATCAGGAAATCATTGTTGAAGAAATTAAGCAAAAAAGTTATACAGACTAGCCTACCTTTTACCTTTTAAAAACTGAACAAGACCTTATTTGTGTTCCGTTTGGCTTCACTGAGAATATAATAGCAAGCAGATATAAACTAGACAGAAGAGACTTAATCCTGAATAAGCTTATTTATTAACACAGAATAAACAAACATCTTAACCTACTTATGTTTTTCTTCACTTTTCCTTGGCCAAGATCCAATTTCAGAAAGAAGTTCTAATTCTTTTAAAGTAGGGGCTTCTTTTCTGTCTGCATGGTACTTAACTTTTTCCTACCTGGCTCTTTAAGCCAGCAGCCTCAAAGAAACAACAGGGTTTTTTAAGAATTCATTCAGTGGCAGGAATCTGAGCAACTATCTTTCAGACTTTATATCCCAAAAGACCAACAGTGCATCTGAGCTCTATTAGTTTGAAAAAAAACCCAGGAGCTGTGTGTGGGAGAAGGACAAAAAATTCAACCCACATTTCTTTAAAAATAAAACAAAACAAAACAACCAAGCACAAAAGTAATGTGATTGATACACTGGTTTGTATAATTATTTTTAAAACAACCGAGGGAAGATGATAGAATTTTGTTTCCTTAGAAACTATTGTGATGCCTCCTTTATCACATGCCAGCCTAAAATATTATGGACATGAGTTTTCTCTGGAAATGCCTTCATATATGAGAATTAGATTAACCGAATAGTTCTTGTTAAGATGCAACTGCTAATTGTGTTGTGCACAGAAAAAAAATACAAGGTATGTTGTTCTGGTTTGGCTGCAGCCGGCAACAAAAGTGCCACGCGGCCGCCCCTCCCCCCACCGGGGTGCGGAGGAGAATGGAAAGAAACAGGCAGAAACTGGTGGGTCGGGATAACAGCAGTTTAACAGAACAGCAAACAAAGGGAACAGGAACAACAACGATACAGAAAAGGAGACAACACAACACAAACCGCACAACCCACAGAGCCGCTCTCCCCGACCAGACCGGCGCCCGTGCTCCCAAGCCGCAAGTGAATTCCTGCCGCCCCGCTCCCCCCCACCGGAACCCAGCATGGCGGCACATGGTATGGAATACCCTGCTCTGTTTGGCCAGGTGGGGTCAGCCCACCCGGCTGTGTCCCTTCCTGGATTCCCTTCCTGGATTCCGGTGAAAATTAACCCTGTCCTGGCCGAACCCAGGACATATGTGCATTGTGCTGAAAGGCAAGAAATTCAATATGACTTAGAAACTGCTGGCAAAGATACAAGATGATTGAAGGATTTATCAAACTGTTTGGGCACCTCTACTCATCAGTTAGCTTAGTATTTTGAAACTGCTTTCATGTGAATACTTTTTTTAAATAAAGTTTGCATGGAGTGGACTATATTTTGCATTCTTACAGTTCAAAGTCCTGCTTCTGAAATCAAATTGCAAGTAATTACTGAAGTCAACTGGAATTCAAAAGTACAAAAACAGTGGATTGTGGAATAATTGAATGAGAATATGCTCACAGTCTTGTTTCTCATTCTTCAGGTGAATTCTTTGCAGAAGGGAGAATCTGTGCTGGCTATATTTTGTGAGTTCTGCTTCCCCACAGCAACAATAAAATGAGCTCTGACCAAAACTGTAGCCATTGTTTGTAAATTCTGAAACAAAGTTAGCTGTTACAGACAGTTGAAAGACTTTTCAATATAAATTTGTTTATAGGACATTGTTCACAAAATTCAAGGTTTCATATAGAAATGTCACATCATAACTGTAAAGAAACAAAGTCCAGGATGTATTTTTTTGGAAAATAAGCATGTAGAATTTTAGTGGTGAAAAAGTATTTTCCACATTTCTGTAAACAGTTTGCATAAATCTCCCCAGCTAAAGAATCTTAAAATCTCCCCAGTGATGTTAAGTTGTTCAATTGCATGTCAAGTTTCTGCAGTGAATCTGAAATGAAATAAGTAGGGTCTCTACCACAAAATGAAAACACATGTATTTTCAACTGCATGTGTAAATCAACTTCTTTTGTAACAGATGCAGCAAATATACATTGAAAAGAATGCCTATATTTTTCTGTAGCACATTGATTTGTGACTAGTGAGTTGTTGATTATACTTACCCACTGTACATCTACATATATCTAAATATACAGAATAAGGATAATAGCTATATTATTTTGTATGGAAAATAATATGTATCTTGATTTGCTTGTTCAGTATTTTCTGACTTTATGGTGTTAAAAGAGGCTGTGAACAGGAATTAAACACAGACAGGGATATTGGATCTCCAGGGACAATACCCAAGGTTCTTAGGACTGTGAACTAGTCCCTTGAAATTCCCAAGCTACCTGTCACTAGCCCACTTCACAGGCCTTTTTTTCCAAGGTCAGTAACTAAGATCAAAAGTATACAATGGTGTTAGAAGTCATGATTTGCAGGGAAAAATGTGCTCAAAGGATGCCACAATACAAACACAGGGTAAGCATCTTCATTTTCTCTAGCAGGGGTCATCCTCAGGATTCAATTAACCTTCAATTTGCACCAAACGTGTGCAAGTGTGAACTAAAATACTGTCTTCTTTAGCCTGTGAGACCTAGTTGATCTCAAATGCACAGGAATGATGGTAGCAGAGGTTTCTGAGACCTGTTAGAAAAATATATCCAAGCATGATCTTGAGTCCCTGCATAAACTTTCATGTTCATCCTGTGATGTGCCTCCTGGACACTACAGAATATGTCAGGGTCAGATACTGATCCTAAAGAGGTCTTCTCTAGAGAAGCCCAAAAATTCTTTCATATCTATTCTGAAATGTACTACATAAAGAAAATATAGAGAGGAACTGATTGACTTTTGTTTGAGTATGTGAACAATCATGTCTCCTTTGGGCTTTACTCAAAGAATGTAAGAAATAATTTTTGAACTTGGATTAATGAGATACCAATTGTGACTTGTAGAAGTACATCTACTGGTTAAATTGATGGAAAACATGTAAAAATGCAAGCAATTCCCAACCAGAAAATGCCCTTGCTAAGTACTTTTCCCATGGAGGCAAAAGCACATCATGGGTGTCTTACAAGCAGCTGACACTCAAGAAAAACTATCCAGACAGATGTTCAGGAGAAGCAGAGAGCAGTAACAGTAGCATCTCCAGGTCTTCAAGCTAGTCTGTCTGGTGTGCTTCCTGTTTCCCTGATCCACCCAAGAGATAGAAGACGTTTCCTTTATGTCCTCACAAATTTTGCTGTATGGCCCTCTGTCCTTCAGATAGCAGGCATGTCTCTGCCTTTCTGGAAGTGCAGAAATGTGAGGAAGAGATTTCTGCAGATCTTTGATAGTAGCCCAATAATTTAGGTTATCTAGCACTACTGAAATAATATTTGACTGTCACAGATGTTCCCCTGGGAAAGACTCTAACTCACTGCTACACTACTGCTCCTCCAGGCCAGCCATGTTCCTCTGATGCTGCCATTCTTACCAGTTGCTGTCCAAGGCCTTGATTGGGAGAGGCAAGAAATAATATAAAACATTGACAGCTGCTGGGTCTTCATCTCCTTAAGATCTGTGTCAGATCACACTGTTACTGAGGGTGGAGTCTATCTAGTAGGAGCTTTCATCTCTCAGGACCCAGACAGGAGTCCTCTAGGCCAGATTCATGGCTGAAGTCTCTGACAGCAGCAGCAGAACTAGGTGATAAAGCTGCTCACATCAACATGTAAAGTAGCTCTGGTTTGCACTACTTTAGCCTTCTATATAAGGAAAATCCCAGGGGGGAAGACGAGGAAAAGTACACAGCTGAGCTTTTCTTTTCCATTTTGGCAATCCCCAGTCCCTATATGAGCCCCTACAAAACTGTGACTGCCAGAACAAATCAGAATAGGCAAGAGGTGACCTCAGCGATGATGTTGGGCCTGTCTGAACTCTACTCCTCCAGCTTTCAAAATGCATGTCAGTGACCAGTGTTCCCAAGTATCTGAAACCAGACTGAACACAACAGCGTATTATAGGAAACAATTACGTGCTACTAGAGGATTGGATTAGATGACCTAATGGGACTTTTCCATTGCTGATTTCTTAGATCCTTTGATTTGCATTTCCAAATGCTTTGGTCACTGAGGGAGAACAATGAAAAGGAGTTGACATGATCAAATTGTTAGTAACACTGCTTTTTTAACTTTTAGCAGAATATTTTTCAGTAACTGTTGGCCAGATACATAAAAAATGCCACAGAACTATGTATGTTATATTGTGAAATATTGATGCTGGCTGGAAGTGCAAGGCTGATGTTGGAACTAAGTAAAAAACTGTGCACTTGACTGTGCCAGTGAAAGCCAAGATGACAGGTTTTTTTTTAATTTAATAAAATCTGAAGGTAGTACTGTGGAAATCCAGCCAAGGCTGCCTGGCAGACTGCCTTGAAGGACGTCATTGATAGTCCCCTTTCCTTTTACTTTATTAGGTTTACCATTTTCCCCCATTTAGCATAAAAAAAGTAATTTCCCAAATAGCAGGATTCCTCAGTTGTTTTATCCTTCTCATCTAACATCCACATTTTACAAAGCATTTCATTGAAATTAGGGTCCCTAAAACTCGCAGCATGAACAATCTGCATTTTACTAAAAGATTTCTTTTCTGAATTCAATATGATATTGAAAGTCAAAAGCACCGTTTAATTACATGCTACTGTGGAGAGGTGAATGGAGAGTTGTAAATACTGTTAAGACCTTGAGGGGACATTTATAAAAATGTGGCATTTGAGATTTGGTTTCTTCTTTTCCTTCTGTAAAGTTGTAGGGATGGGAGACTATCTATCAAACTGAAGGGTGGAGTAAGAACCATTTCTAGTAAACCAGTCTTCTAACTGACTATTCGATAAATAGTGTTTCATATCAATTTTTAGCTGCATAATCAGAAGTACAAATTAGCAGGAATATTAATCCAGAATACCCAGGGCCAGGCTAAATAGATTTTAGTGCATATTCATGTTTTACCTGGCCCTCTTCTTTTTGTTTCACCAAACAAAAGACTTATAGCACCTTCCCACCCAATGACACTGATGTTACTCATAATCTTGTCCCAGAGATTAACAGCTTCCTGTAACCCTCGGTTGCATTACAGTTTTATTTTCTATAAGACAGCAGTTTCTAATCTACCTCAGGCCCAAAACATTCACCTCAATATCTGCTGTATTAAGCTTCCCATCCTAGAATCCATGTATTCCTTCTGAGCTTCCAGGCAGGAGCATTGTCTTCACTTAAGTAAGGAAGCTCATATGAATGTGCTTAAGAAAATCCTCCTCCCTTTTCAAATACCTTACCCTAGAAAGTCTTAGGAACCACGTAAGATGGTGAAATATTTGGACAAGACTTATTCTCAAACCTGTCTCATAGACCTTCACATCATCCTATCACCTTTTTTCTTTAATATCCTTTGGCAAATCGACTCTCAAAAGGCAATGCCTTATGCTTATCTAGCCCTTGAGAAAGCGGTAATCATGGTCCTCATTTAAGCAGGTTTTGTTGGTTGGAAAGTGTATTCCATGAAAGCATAAAAATGAAAGTGCAATGGCATTTTCAAAGTCTGTGGACAATCCCTAGTAGTAAATGAAGAGGGAGCAAACCTGCGCTCTACAGTCTGGAGTATTGCTTCAGTCACTTGTTTGGCAGTTGTAGTAAATTGAGTAACCAGAGCGGCTGAATCAATTTATTCATACTGTGAATTCATTAAGCTTCAGAAGACAGCCTGTGGGCAGGGTCCTCAGTCCTGTGATGTTTAGTATATTTATTCATATTGAAGGAGTCATCAATGGTAAGCAATTTTACTATTAATTGCAGTTGTTCTTTGTAATAAAAAATAATGGGCTTTCTCAGATCTTTCACTTTGTTTCAGTTAGCCAGAATGTGTGGATTTAATAACCATTTACAACATTGATTCCAACCTGGATGAAAATACTTACAGCCAAAATAGAGCCATTGCATGGCATTATCTCTCCGACATCACGATACATGATGTATTGAACCTTGCAATGCTTCATAGCCAGCATAATGGGATGACACAATTGAAATTGAATAAGGAACAGACTACTTGTAATTAAATTGCAGCTATCATTTTGAATACCATCTATCTAACACACAGCACACAGTGTGAATGGAAGCAAGTAAAAGTGATTGCAATGTTTACAGCAAACCAATTAAGACTTCAGGTTCTTTGTTAGCAGCAATATCACTCATCTATTCAAGTCACCAGCAACTTCCTGTGGTGTTCTGTATTCTGACTGCACACAAGACAGGACTTACTATCCGGTTTTGCCCATATCAGGTAGCAGCAAATGATTCCAAGGATAATTTAATTCCTTTATATCTATATTTTAATTATTGTACTTTACTTTCCAGCAATTTTAAGAAAATAGGCCCTGAGTCAGTATAAATTGTCACAACTTTGCTGATGTCAGTGATGATTCCTAGTATCCAAGAACTTAGCCCAAGGCCACAACTTTGAAATTACATGTTTTAGACAAATGCAACCAGAGTTTAAGAACAGATAAGAAAATGCTAAGCTTAATAAGGTGAAAACAACATGTTCCACATGTATTATGCTTTGGACCTTATAAAACTCGGTAGTAGCAGCAAGGTTATATGCACCCTCCACCACTATGGTAAAAATCCAGCCTCTGTAAAAAGCAAAATATTTTCCACTATAGTCATGACATCATTTACAATAATTGCTTCCCCTCTTCTTCCCCCACAAATGGATAAAAACAAGTACTGACCCAGGAAAGCAGCCAAATTAACATAAATTGCTACTTCGATTACTTGGAAGGGACAAGAAATATCAGGATGACACTGAAGCGGATACTACTTTTGATAATGCTTGGGTACTTGATCTGATTAAGAGTATCCAAGATGAAAGCATCATTTTTACTACCTGCATTTGTGAGAAGTCAAGGTAGCTTGGGAACTGAGTATTTTGTGCACCCTGACTGTGAAAGACAGTCTGTAGTGAGGTGTAACATAACTGACTGTGATGTTGGTGTGGGTTACGGATCCGTTGTAATGATGTGACCCCAATATGAGTATGATCGTTCACCTTTATTAGTCCGCAAAAACAAGGTTTATATAGGCAAAACTATTACAGCATCTGAATGGTTAAACCCCCAATCCATATATAGGCAAAACTACTGCAAGTCGTTGTGATTAGTGCTGAGCTGCATCTCGAAGTGAAAACAGTACTGTGGCAGGAAACAACAACGTGGCAGGAAGGAAGAGACAGTGTGGCAGAAAACGGTGACGTTCCCCCTGCTCCAGTGTCCCGAGTTCGTCGCTCTGCCTTCCCAGCAGGGTTCCGTGTTAGCCGCTCCCAAGCCTCACTTCCGGATCGGAACCTGGGTTGCTCAACGCACCAAGCTATGTCCCCTCTCGTCCAGCCAGGACTCCACACTGTGATACACTTATTGTGAAGAAGTATCAGTTTTCCTGTAACAACCATCTAGAATGTCTCATGACTAATAATTTCACCTTGAAATAGTACAAAAAAAAGATATATTGAATTCTGGTATTTAAGAAAATGTTCTAAATTACTGAACAACAGGATGCAGAAACGAGACCATCTTCCAATTTATACAGTGCTGAGATATGTTAAAAGAAACCATTTTTCTGCAAGAGAAAGCAAGAATCTTGATAGAATTTCTGCACACCCAGGGAACAAAGTCTTAGATTCAGCTTTTAGTTCATGACATATAACTGAATGAAAATATACATTGCAGATAATATTTTCAAATATTTCACTTATTTAGCTGTTAATCTGTATGATAGGAATAGAAAACCTGATTAATGTTCTTTTCCTTTTGAACTTCAGTCATATTTCACAGAATCACAGAATCACAGAATGTTAGGGGTTGGAAGGGACCTCTGTGGGTCATCTAGTCCAACCCTCCTGCCAAAGCAGGGTCACCTACAGCAGGTTGCACAGGACCTTGTCCAGGCGGGTCTTGAATATCTCCA